>ERZ831979.1276-NODE-1276-length-23124-cov-4.991200_pt1 | contig 23124 bp, 17 predicted proteins | sample MGYA00519952_ERZ831979 | MGnify/ENA primary metagenome ERZ831979 (study PRJEB31850, sample SAMEA3708723) | human gut metagenome | biome: human gut; feature: human-associated habitat; material: faeces | place: China | collected 2014 ...
GCACTGGTGCACCACTGCACCACCCTGATGTGTCATTCCGAGGAGCGAAGCGACGTGGGAATCTCGCAGGACAATGGCGGATAACAGGAAAGCCATCGGCGAAAACGTAACTGCCTTCCCGAGATTGCCACGTCGGCCTGCGGCCTCCTCACAATGACAAATCTGGGGCCCTTGTGCCACAGAATCAGTGCGAGATAGTTGTCAGCCTCCATGGCGCTCAATGAGCGCCGCTACAATATTGTTTGAAATTATTTCCCTGCCGGGGCGGGTTCGCGCTCCATGGCGGCGTGCTTGCGCGCCGGGCGGTAGCACAGCAGGGCAATGAAGATCATCAGCGCCGTGGCGGACAAGCTGACCGGATAGGACGTCATGATGGTCTGCAGCGTGGGGTGCTGCGGGAAGACAAAGTGGATCCAAGCGATGCGGATGCCGCACACGCCGAAAGCCGTGAGGGCGGCGGGCACGAGCGAGATGCCGAAGCCGCGCAGATAGCCCGACAGGATCTCATACGTCAGCGTGAAGATATATGACCCGAAGAGGAACAGCAGCCGGGTGTAGCCGATGGCAATGACTTCGGGATCGCTGTTGAAGATCGCGAGAATATACTTGCCCGTCAGCAGTACGAGCGCGATGGCGGCCGCAGAGGCAATGAAGTCCTCGATGAGGCACAGAAACATCGTCTTCTTGCAGCGGTCGATCTTGCCGGCACCGTAGTTCTGGCCGACGAAGGTCGTGCACGCCTGACTGAAGGAGTTGAGCACGTCGTAGGCGATGATCTCGATGTTGAATGCTGCGCTCGAGGCGGCCATGACGACCGTGCCGAGGCTGTTGATGGCCGACTGGATGATGATGTTCGACAGCGAGAAAATGGCGGTCTGGATGCCGGCCGGCAGACCGATGCGCATGATCTTGTTGAATGCGTTGCGGTCGATGCGCAGCTCCCGCAGTTCCACGCGCACAAGGTCGCCGTGCAGCAGACGGCGCAGCAGCAGCACGGAGCTGACTGCGTTCGAGAGCACCGTTGCGATGGCGACGCCGTTGACGTTCATCTTGAGCACGATGACGAAAAACAGGTTGAGGATCACGTTCAGAATGCCGGAGACCGTCAGCGCGGCCAGCGGCATCTTCGTGTCGCCGATGCTGCGGAAAATGGCGGCCTCAAAGTTATAGAGCAGGATGACCGGCATGCCCAGCAGATAGATGCGCAGGTACGACAGCGCCAGCGGATACACGTCCTCCGGCACGTTGAGCAGACCCATGAGCCCGCCCGCAATCAGCTGCCCGAAGAGCGCCACGAGCACGCCGCCGACGAGCGCCGTGACGATGGAGGTGTGCACGGCGCGGTGCACGGTCTCGCGGTCGCCGCGGCCGATGGCATTGGCGATGACGACGTTCGCGCCGAGTGCGATGCCGATGAACAGATTCAGCAGCAGCCCGATGACCGGACTGTTTGCGCCGACGGCGGCCACGGCGACGGTGCGCAGCTCGCCCGTGAAGTTGCCGACGACGGCGACGTCGGCCGCGTTGAACAGCTGCCCGAGAATGCCGGTCGCCGCGACCGGCAGGGCATAGCGCGGGAGCTTGCTCCAGAGCGGCCCGTTGAGCATGTCCATATGCCGCTGTTTGGTCATTGCCTGCATAATTTCCTCACCTTTTGTTTGAAATGCGTAAAAATCCAAAGACATATCATAAGGGAAGCGCAGCCGGGAATCAAGACCAAATTTGTATAATTTCCTATCAGTTTGCAGAAAACCTCATTGCATTTGCGCGCGCATCTGCAAAAGCGTGTTCTCCCGGCAAAAAGGAAGACCCTTTTGATAGTCCGAACCCCGCTCCGGGTACCGGAGCGGGGTTGAACGCGGTGTTTAATTGATCTTGAGCGTCTCCCAGAGGCTGTTGACAAAGGTCAGCGTGTCCTGATCGAGGTTGCGGTAGGCGCTGCGGTTGTATTCGTCGCGGAATGAGCCGATGCCGGGGTAGAGGATGTCCATCGTGTCCTCGCCCATGTCCTCGATGTATTCCGGGTCTTCGTACACGAGCCGGTTCGGTGAGGCGTAGTAGATATATTCGGCGTTGGCGACGGCTGCCTCGCGGCTGAGCATGAAGTTGATGAAACATTCAGCCAGCTCCTGGTCCTGACAGCAGGATGGGATGCACATGGCGTCGATGAAGTAGTTCGTCTCGTCGGGATAGTAAAACTGCAGATCGACGTTTTCCGCCTGCGCGTCGCACATCGTGAAGTAATCGCCCGCATAGTAGGAGGCGACGGCGGCCTCACCGGACTCCATCATATTGTAGATCTCGTCCATGACGTAGCTCTTGACGAGCGGACGCTGGTCGACAAGCGCCTGCAGCGCCTGCTCCCACGCGGCGTGGTCGGTGGTGTTGACGTCGATGCCGGCGCGGTACATGGCCGTGCCGAGCGCGTCGCGTGCATTGTTGTACTGCAGGATATTGCCGGCGTACTTCGGGTTCCACATGAGATCCCAGCTGCCTGTGTCGGCCTCATCAACGACGTTTGCGTTGTAGATCACGCCCACGATGCCATAGGTATACGGCACGGTGTAGGTGTTGTCCGGGTCATAGTACAGGCTGCGGAAGTCCTCGGAGATATACTGGTAGTTCGGGATGTTGTCGTAATTGAGCGGCAGAAGCATATCCTCAGACTCCATGCGCGCGATCATATAGTCCGACGGGATGACCACGTCGTAGCTCACGGCGCCGCTCTTGAGCTTTGCATACATGTCCTCGTTGCTCGCGTAGGTGTCGTAGTTGACCTTGACGGGTACGCCGTAGGTCGCCTTGTACCACTCTTCGAATGCCGTGATGGTGTTGAGCGAATCGTCCGAGCCGTCGGAGATGTATTCGCCCCAGTTGTAGACGTTGAGCACGCGCGTCTCCTGCCGGCTGCTGTAGATGCTGATGCCGGCGATGAGCAGTGCGGCGGCCGTCAGGATGCCGACGGCGGCGCGCACGGGACGGCGGCTGCCGCCGCTGCGTGCGGAACGGGCGGGCTTGCCCTCGCGTTTGGCGCGGCGGGCGTCGCGGATACGCTGTGTGTCATCCTCGTCGACGAGGTTGGTCAGCAGCAGCAGCGCAAGAATGACGAAGAAGATGATCGTCGCCAGTGCGTACATCTTCGGCGTGACGGTCTTTTTCGTCATGTTGTAGATGCGGATCGGGAGCGTCTGGAAGCCGCTGCCCTGCGTGAAGTAGCTGATGACGAAGTCGTCGAGCGAGAGCGTGAAGGCCATGATCATGCCAGTGATGATGCCGGGCAGGATCTCCGGCACCTCCACACGGAAGAAAGCGCGCGCCGGCGTGCAGCCGAGGTCCATTGCGGCCTCAGGCAGCGCGCGGTCCATCTGCTGCAGCTTCGGCAGCACCTGCATGATGACATACGGCAGACAGAACGTGATGTGCGCCGCGAGCATTGACCAGAAGCCGAGACTCGTGGTCGCGCCGAGCAGCCGTCCGAAGAACACAAACATGAGCATGAGCGAGATGCCGGTAATGATATCCGGATTCATCATGGGGATGTCGGTCGCGGTGTCGAGCGCGGCGCGCAGATATTTGCTGCGGAGCTTGTTCATGCCAACGGCGGCGGCCGTGCCCATCACGGTCGAGACGATCGATGCGATCACGGCGAGGATAAGCGTGTTTTTGAGCGCGTTGAGCGTTTCGGCGTCACGAAACAGCTCGTAATACCATTTCAATGAGAAGCCGGAAAAGACCGACAGGCTCTTTGCGTCGTTGAACGAGAACACCAGCAGGATCGCGATCGGCGCAAACAGAAACACGAAGATGAGGGCGGTGTAGATTTTTGCAGCTCGTTTCATATCACACACCTCCGTAGACGCGCTTGTTCGTGCCGCGCTTCATCAGCGCCATGGCCGCCAGCAGGATCAGCATGAGGATGAAGGCAATGGCGGCGGCAAAGTGCAGGTTGTTGGCCACGTACTGCCCCTCAATGGCGTCGCCGATGAGGAAGAACTTGCCGTTGCCGAGCTTCTGCGAGATATAAAAGGTGCTGATCGACGGGATGAGCACCATCGTGATGCCGGACACGACGCCCGGCAGGCTCAGCGGGAAGATGACCCGGCGCAGCACGCCGAGACTGTTGCAGCCGAGGTCGCGCGCGGCCTCGATCAGGCGTGTGTCCATCTTGGCCATGACCGAGTAGATCGGCAGGATCATATACGGGAAGTAGTCGTAGACCATACCGATGACGACGGCGGCCTCCGTGCCGATGATGTGCGCCTGCCCGAGATGCAGCGCGGAAAAGAGCGCGTTGAGCAGGCCCGTGTCCTGCAGGATGGTCATCCACGCGTAGGTGCGGATGAGGAAGTTCATCCACATCGGGATCATGATGAGCGTGATGATCGTCTTTTGCGTGCGCGGTGCGGCGCGCGCGATGATATATGCGATGGGGTAGCCCATGAGCAGGCAGACGGCCGTGGAGATGACAGCCAGCTTCACCGAGCGCCAGAAGATGAGCAGGTAGGTGTGTACCTCGCGCGTGGCGCCGCTGTCGTCGGTGATCGTGCTCACAGCGGTGAAGAATTTCGTCAGGTTTTCGGTCGTGAACCGGAAGCTCTCATCCGTGAACGCATAGTAGGCCACGAATACGAGCGGCACGGCCACAAAGATGACCGCCCACACGGAATACGGTGCGAGCGCCAGACGCTGCGCCAGCGAGGCGCGGCGGTTTTCGGTGCGGATGCGGCTGCTCATTCGTCCGGCTCACTTTCCGCGTCCGAGAGCTCGTCCAGCTCGTTGCTGAACGAGGAGTAGTCGCCGTACATGCCCGAATACTCGGACTTTTTCATGATGTGGATGGCGTCGGGCTCGATGTACAGGCCGACCTCCGCGCCCTCGTCAACATAGTCCGTCGTCTGGATCATCCACTTGAAGCCGTTGATGTCGATGATGATCTCATAGTGCACGCCCATGAACGTGATGGACGTGACCGTGCCGCGCAGCATGCCCTGCTCGATGGGCACGATGTCCACATCCTCCGGACGGATGACGACATCGACATTCTCGTTTTTGGCAAAGCCCTTGTCCACGCACGTGAACGTGTGGCCCGAGAACGTGACACTGAAATCCTTGCGCATGATGCCGTCGACGATGTTGCTCTCACCGATGAAGTCGGCCACGAAAGCATTTTCCGGCTCATTATATATATCGATCGGCGTGCCGATCTGCTGGATGCGCCCTTCCGACATGACGACGATGGTGTCGGACATGCTCAGCGCCTCCTCCTGATCGTGCGTGACGAACACGAACGTGATGCCGGTGGCCTTCTGGATGTTCTTGAGCTCCTGCTGCATGTCCTTGCGCAGCTTCAGGTCGAGCGCGGCGAGCGGCTCGTCGAGCAGCAGCACGCGCGGACGGCTCACGAGTGCACGCGCGATGGCGACGCGCTGCTGCTGGCCGCCGGACAGACGCGTGACGTTGCGCCGCTCAAAGCCCGTGAGCTTGACGAGCGCAAGCATCTCGTTGACCTTCTGCTCGATCTCGTCGCGCGGCAGCTTCTGCTCGCGCAGCGGGAAGGCGACATTTTCAAACACGTTCAGGTGGGGGAAGAGGGCATAGCGCTGAAAGACGGTGTTGATGTTGCGCTTGTGCGGCGGAATGTCGTTGATGCGCTCTCCGAGGAAGAGAATGTCCCCCTGATCGGGCGTTTCAAAGCCGCCGATCATGCGCAGGGTCGTGGTCTTGCCGCAGCCGGAGGGGCCGAGCAGCGTGAGGAATTCGTTGTCGTAGATGTCGAGGTCGATGCTGTCGAGAACGGTTTCGCCGTCAAATTGTTTGGTGACGCCCCGGAGCTCAATGACTTTTTTCATGGTTGATGTCCCCCTTCAGGCACAAAAAACGCCGCTGCAAAGTCAGCAGCGGCGCTTGTGAGCGAGACAAATCCGATTGGCGCACGTCGGCACGCAGCCGCGTCCGGCCCGTGCACACCGTTCCCAACAGAATGTCGTGTCTTGAGAGTCTATATAGCAAAGATTACTTTTACTACTCTTATTGACCATTTCACAAGTTTGGATGCTGAAAGCAGCCTGGTTTTAAGTGACCAACTTATAAAACTTGAGCTTTTAACTCAATCAATAAGGCAACAGAAGTTGCCACCGCACATGCGTGCGGTTTGCGGCATTCGACCCGGCTGTCCGTATGGCCTTGGCCGGCGTGCGGGGCACGGCGGCGGTCGCATCTTGCTTCGGAAAGACTCTGAAGATCATTCCAATTGAGACGCCTCATTGTATCAGGAATCATTCCGTCTGTCAATCATTTTTCGACGAAATTCCTGCCTCTTAACACGGCAGAAATTCACGCTTTGTGCATGGTTTACATAATGATGAGCAAAACAGAAGAAAAGTTCGTCAATTTCATGACCCACAAATGTTTTTGCTGAAAAATCATGAGATTGCGTTTCCCACCAGACTTGTATGATTTGAACGAAAACAGTTTACATAATGCAACGTCTTTCGGTATTTTTGTGCAATGCTTATGAAAAGTCGACAAAAAAGAAACCAGATATTTGTCATTCTTTTCACTTGAAAGATTCTGGTGTGCGCGCTATCATAATCTTAGCAATGTGTTTACACTTTGTTCTTAGTTTGTTCATGACCTGCATGAAAGCATACTATGAAAATTCTGCATCGAACGGGGAGGACAGCGAATGACCCGCGAAGAAGCGCTCGACAAACTGTGCCACAGTTATTCGGGATATTTTGATGTTGTGCGCCACGAGGAGCCGAAGGGCCATCTGGTCGCGGAGGCCGGGCTGCACATCCACTCTGAGAAATATGTTCTGGTCAAGGCCGCCAAGCTCTGGGAGGCCGACAACAACGAATATGTCTACATTTTCTCGGTGCCCGTGCTCACGAAGGAGATCTTCGAGCGGTGCCGTGAGCAGGCACGTGTTGACGGCCTGCAGCGGATCGAGCCGGGTCCGAACCATATGTGCTCTTATATCACGGCGATCTTTTTGTGTGACACCTGTGAGCCGGATGCGCTGCGCGCCCTGCGCCGCACACGTATTTATAAGAGCTTCAGGCTCGCCTTCCACGGCTGGATGGATTACCACACCGGCGTTGCGGAGCTGAGCACCGGCAAAACGGCTGCCAACGGCAGCGGACGCAGTACAGCACAGTTGTTGAAGACAACACTGTTTAAGAATATGAAAGAAGGGAGTTAATTCAATGAATGCTGCTGTAATTCTGATTATTGGTATTGTCATTCTCGCCCTGGGCTATGTGTTCTACGGCGGATGGCTGTCCAAACAGTGGGGTATCGACCCGTCCCGCACCACCCCGGCTCACGAGCTGGAAGACGGTATGGACTACTGCCCCGCAAAAGCCCCTGTCCTGATGGGACACCACTTCTCCTCCATCGCGGGTGCCGGCCCGATCAACGGTCCTATTCAGGCCGCTGTTTTCGGCTGGGTCCCGGTGCTGCTGTGGGTCCTCATCGGCGGTATCTTCTTCGGCGGTGTGCATGACTTCGGCGCACTGTTTGCATCTGTCCGCAACGACGGCCAGTCCATCGGCACCGTTGTTGAGAGCAGTATCGGCAAGAAGGCAAAGCGCCTGTTCCTCATCTTCTCTTACCTGACCCTGATCCTGGTCGTGGCCGCGTTTGCGTCCATCGTTGCCAATACGTTCAAGGCCACCTATCTGGAGAGCGGCGCTGTCGATGTGGCGAAGTCTGCCGCCAACGCGACCACGGCGATCATTTCGCTGCTGTTCATCGTCCTGGCGATCTTCTTCGGTTTCTTCGTGTACCGCAGAAACGCGCCTCTGGGTGTGTCCACGCTCATCGGCGTTGTTGCCATCGCCGTGATCATGTGGCTCGGCATCAAGTGGCACCCGATCTACCTCAGCTACCAGACCTGGATGATCATCTGCGGCATCTACATCCTCGTGGCTTCCGTCACGCCTGTGTGGATCCTGCTGCAGCCGCGTGACTACCTCAGCTCCTTCCTGCTGTACGCCATGATGCTCCTCGCGCTCATCGGCGTCGTCGGCGCGCATCCGTCTCTCGACATGCCCGCCTTCACCGGCTTTGTTGACACCGTCGCTCCGACGGGCAGCTCCCTTGGCTATATGTTCCCGGCTCTGTTCGTGACCATCGCCTGCGGCGCGATCTCCGGCTTCCACTCCCTCGTTGGCTCCGGCACGACTGCCAAGCAGCTCAACAACGAGAAGGACGCGCAGCCCATCGCTTACGGCGGCATGCTCATCGAGTGCGTGCTCGCGCTCGTTTCCCTGTGCGCTGTTGCGTACGTCTGGGAGCGCTACAAGACCGGCGAAGTCGTCACCCCGACCGTCGTCTTTGCGACCGGCCTGTCCGAGATGCTCGGCAAGGTCTTCGGTGCAGGTGCTGTCAACGTCACCTACACGCTGATGGTTCTGGCCGTCTCCGTGTTCTGCCTGACCTCTCTGGATACCGCGACCCGTCTGGCTCGCTACATGTTCCAGGAGTTCTGGCTCAAGCCCGGTGAGAAGGTCTCCGACCCGACCGTCACCGGCGCGCGCAAGGTTCTCTGCAACCCGTACGTCTCCACTGCGATCACCGTCGTGCTCGGCATCGCGCTCGGCATGACCGGCTATGCGAAGATCTGGCCCCTGTTCGGCGCTGCCAACCAGCTCCTCGCCGGCCTCGGCCTGCTGGCCGTCGCCGCCTGGCTCGGCAAGATGGGCAGAAACAACAAGATGTTCATCTTCCCGATGATCTTCATGATCCTCGTGACGCTGACCTCTCTGGTGTTCACCATCAAGGCTCAGATCGTCGGCATCATGGCCGGTGGCCAGGGCGTTGCCTGGTTCTACATCCGTGGCATTCTGGCTGTCCTGCTGGTCATCCTTGCGATCGACCTCGTTGTCGAGGGCGGCAAGGCGATCGCGTCTAACAGCAAGAAGGCTGAGCAGGCCTAATCGCCGCACAGCTCAAAAATGTGACCCCTTTTGGGCGCTCTGCTTCGGCAGAGCGCCCATTTTTTGCTTGCGGATTTCCGCTCCGGCAGCGCGTTCTCTTCATTTTCGGTTGCAAACGGCGGGGAAACATGGCATACTGTAGGCAGTATTCACACGGGAGGTGCAGCCATGAAACGCAGCGAGCAACGCGAACAGAACATCCAGCGGGTCATCCATGTGGCGCAGTCGCTGTTCATCGCCGACGGCATCGCCGCGACGCCCATCAGCCGCATCGCCGAGGCTGCCGGCCTGACACCGACGTCGCTGTATCGCTATTTCCGCAACAAGGACGCGCTTGTCTTTGCTGCGTGGCGCGATGCATTGGCGACGTTTTTCTCGGATTTCATGGCGCAGTATACCCGCGAGGCCGCGTCCTGCAAGAACGGGTATGAAAAGTTCGTCGTCTGCATGCATATCTATTTTCGCACTTATGACCGCCGGCCGGAGTGGTATGACTACACGCGTGAGATGTTCTCCGCCTACTCGGAGAAGGGGACGGGCAACGACGTCAACAATGTCTTCTGGAAGTATTACGACCGCGAGATCCCCGTCCCGGCGCTCAAGGCGCTGCGCGAGGGCGTGGCCGACGGCTCGATCCGGCCGGATGTGAACATCTATGCCGTGTACCAGTGCCTGCTCAACGCATATACCGGCACGACGATCTATGAGAACCTGTCCTTCGGCGTCTCTCCGGTCGCGGTTGTGCAATTCACCGGCGAGCTGCTCGTCAACTACATCAAAAATGAGCCGAGCACACCCGCGTTGTGTAACAAAACTGAAAAAACGCAAGATGTGTAACAAAAGATACAGAGCGGGCGCGCCGGTTTGATAAGATAATATCATCTGGTTTTCTTTTTTTTACACAGATGTGTTAGTGACAGTAACATATGGACAAATACCGCGGAGGTGAGTAGTACGGAGAAGAATAGAACCAAGCGTTCCTACGATTTCACGCCGTGTCTGCCGTTTTGGGATGCGCTCACAAGCTCCCAGCAGCAGATGCTGCGCCTGAACACCATCGTCCGCTCATACCGCGCGGGGGACAATGTTGTGTTTTCCATGCCGGAGCGAAACGGACTTTTCCTCGTGCTCTCCGGCGGACTGCGTGTGTTTATCGCGACGGATACCGGCCGCGAGATCACACTGCTGTCGGTCGTCAGCGGCGGCTGCTGCGTGCTCAACACACTCGACAGCGCAGAGCCGGGCGACACAATGCCCATCCTGCAGGCGAGCAGCGACGCCGTGTTTGCCTATATCAATATCGTCGCGCTGCGTCCGCTTTGTGCCGAGGCCCCGGTCGTGGAGCAGTTTCTGCGCAGCACTGCGGCGCGCAATGTACAGAAGGTGCTCAATAACATTGAGTATTATTTCTTCCACCCGCTGCGCAGCTGCATCGCGCGCGTCGTGCTTGAAAAAGCCGATGCACACCCCGAGGACGGCTTCGCGCGCATCACGCACGAGGAGATCTCGCACCACCTCGGCACGACCAGAGAGGTCATCAGCAGAGAGCTTGAGGGCATGCGCCAGATGGGGCTGCTGCAGACCGGCCGCGGGAAGATCTACGTGCTCGACCGCTCCGCACTCGAGAGTATGGCCAATTTATAGGCAGTTTTTTCTCCGGTTTCATAGATGGCAAGGCTGCTTGGAAGCGTGATTTCGCTTCCAAGCAGCCTCTTTTTTGTGCTAAACGACACATTTGAATCGGACACGCGGTGAAAAACGGTCAAAATGCACAATGAAAAGTCGTCAAACTTGTGACATTCAACAAAACCACGCGGTCATGTTTAATTACGGCCATTTGTGTAACAAATGGTGCAGTAAAGACGGCAAAATGCGCTATATTGATAATTGTCAAACGAAAAGCTTCTTTTTTTTCGAAGCAAGTGTTAGTGACAGTAACAGAAGAAGTCGTGCAGATGGACTGCACAAAAAATACGGAAAACACATCATGAATGGGAGGTACACAGAATGTATTACAGCAGCGGTAACTATGAGGCGTTTGCAACGCCGAAAAAACCCGAAGGCATCGAGGGCAAGTCGGCTTACGTCGTCGGCACCGGTCTGGCCGGTCTGGCAGCGGCCTGCTTTTTGATCCGCGATGCGCAGATGCCCGGTGAGCACATCACGCTCTTTGAGCACCTGCCCGTAGCCGGCGGCTCCTGCGACGGCATCTACGATGCGACCAAGGGCTTCATCATGCGCGGCGGCCGTGAGATGGATAACCACTTCGAGTGCATGTGGGATCTGTTCAAGTCCATCCCGTCGATCGTGAACCCGGGCGAGACGATCTTCTCCGAGTACTACTACCTCAACAAGGAAGACCCGAACTTCTCCCTGTGCCGCGTCACCGAGAAGCAGGGCCAGGACGCCCATACCGACCGTAAGTACGGCCTGACGCCGGGCGCCGCCACGCAGCTGCTCAAGCTGTTCATGGCGACCAACAAGTCCCTCGAGGACAAGAAGATCGATGACGTGTTTGACGATGAGTTCTACGCCACGAACTTCTGGACCTACTGGCAGACCATGTTCGCGTTCGAGAAGTGGCACAGCGCCCTTGAGATGAAGCTCTACCTGCAGCGCTACATCCACCACATCGACGGTCTGCCCGACCTGAGCGCGCTGCGTTTCACCCGCTACAACCAGTATGAGTCGATGATCCTCCCGATGTGCAAGTACATCACCGACCACGGCGGAAAGGTGCTCTTCGACACCACGGTCACGAACATCGTCTGCGACTGCACCGAGGACAAGAAGGTCGCCAAGAAGATCGAGTACACGCAGGGCGGCGTGGAGAAGGTCATCGAGCTGACCGAGAACGATCTCGTCATCTGCACCAACGGCTGCCAGGGCGACGCGTCCGCTTATGGCGACAACACCCACGCGCCGGTCGTGAAGGTCAAGAACGGCGAAGGCCCGTCCGTCGAGATGTGGAAGAAGCTCGCCGCGCAGGATCCGGCGTTCGGCCATCCCGAGAAGTTCTTCAAGGACATCAAGGAGACCAGCTGGGAGTCCTGGACCGTTGACACGGCCAACAAGCAGATCCTCGATGCGATCCAGAAGATCTGCAAGCGCGACCCGCTCTCCGGCAAGGTCGTCACCGGCGGCATCGTCACCTGCCGCGATTCGAGCTGGCTCATCAGCTGGACCATCAACCGTCAGGGCCAGTTCCAGGAGCAGCCGAAGGATCACTGCCTGATCTGGGTCTACGGCCTCAACTGCTGGGACGACAAGGGCGACTTCATCAAGAAGAACATGTGCGACTGCACCGGCATCGAGCTGGCGGCAGAGTGGCTGTACCACATCGGCATCCCCGAGGATCAGATCATGGATCTGGCCACGAACGAATGCAACACCACGCCGTGCATGATGCCTTACGTCACCACGTTCTTTGAGCCCAGAGCCGAAGGCGACCGCCCGAAGGTCGTGCCCGACGGTTCGGTCAACCTCGCGTTCGTCGGCCAGTTCGCCGATACCCCGCGCGACACCGTGTTCACCACCGAGTACTCCATCCGCACCGCGATGGAAGCGGTCTACACGCTCTGCAACGTCGACCGCGGCGTGCCCGAGGTCTGGGGCAGCGTGTATGATATCCGCGACCTGCTCTACGCCACCAGCAAGCTGCTCGACGGCAAGAAGCCGCTGGAGTTCTTGCTCCCGTCGGTGCTGCCGCTGCTCGACCTCGTCAAGGAGCCGCTGGTCAACAACGTCGTGGTGGATCTGCTCAAGAAGTATAACATCGTCTGACGTACCACCCGTTAGATGTCGCATCCCCCTTTGCCCCGGCAGCCTCGGCTGCCGGGGCATCTTGCGTAGCAGGTGTGCGGCTGCAGTGTGCCGCGGCTGAGCAGCGGGGGAGCTCGAGGGGGCAAGACCCGCCTCGAATGAGATCACACGAAAGCTCGATTGATCGGGCTTTCCCCGGCAGCGAAAGCTGCCGGGTCATCTTGCGCAGTGGGGTGTGCGGCTGCAGTGTGCCGCAGCAGGTCGGCAGGGGAACGCGAAAAGCAAAGACGCCGCAGCTGCGGCGTCTTTGCTTCTGGATTCCGATGCTATTCCGTTACGACGGGGAAGGAGATGCACACTGCAAAGCCTGCGCCCCAGTCGGACGCGGCGCTGAGCGTGAGCCCGAGCTCCTTTGCGATCTCGCGTGCGAGGTAGAGGCCCATGCCGGTGGCCTTGCTCTTTTCGTGACCGGAGTCACCGGTGAAGCCCTTTTCAAACACATACGGCAGGTCGCATGCGTGCACGCCCGGCCCGTTGTCACGGACGGTGAGGACGGTCTCGGCCGTGTTGCACGTGAGCGAAAACGTGAGTACCGGTGCATCGCTTGTGTATTTTACGCTGTTGCTTACGAGTTGTCCGAGCAGGAAACACAGCCCGCGCCGGTCGGTGAATACGGTCTCGTCCGTAAGCTGCAGCTCGATACGAATGTGCTTTTCCTCGAGCAGCGGACGGTAATCGTCGAGCACCTCGTCAATGCAGCTGCGCAGCGTCAGGCGCTCGAACCGATAGTCGCGCCGCGCGCCGCGCAGGCGCGCATAGTAGAGCATCTGGTCAATGAACGCCTGCATCCGGTTGCGTGCGTAGTCGAGCTTGAAGCCGACCGCCTCCGGCAGCGTGTCGCGCCGATTGTCGAGCACGAGCGTCAGCAGCGCCAGCGGCGTTTTCACTTCGTGCGCCCAGAGCTCCACGTAGTCCTCGTAGTCGTCCATCTGCGTCTGCAGCTGTGCGATGGTCTGCTGCTGCGCGCGCAGTGTCCCACCGAGCAGGTGTGCGCTCTGTGCCTCGCACGGGGCGAGCAGGCGGCACAGTGCCTGTTCGTGTGCCGCGTCCGGTGTGGCCAGAAAGGCCGTGAAGGCTTGCTCCCGCCGTTTTGCCCGTGCGCAGAGCACAGCGCACACACCGGCGAACAGAAACACCGTCGCCAGCACGATCACGGCCGCCATGGCGGCGAAGGCCCGCGCGTCCGCCAGCCACAGCAGCAGCGCCGCGAGCGCGTCCACGCCCAGCAGCAGCCCCAGCCACGGCAGGTACTGCCGCAGATAGCTTCCGTTACGCTTCATTCGGCACCTCCAACCGGTAGCCGACGCCGCGCACGGACACGAGCTGCTGGCGCATACCGAGGGACGCCATCGTTTTTTTCAGCCGTGTGAGGTTGACCTGCAGCGCGTTTTCGTCGATAAACTCCGTCGTGCCCCAGAGGGCGCGGCTTAGGTCGTCCTTTGTGACGGTCTGCCCGCTATGCGCCAGCAGTGTCTCGAGCAGCTTGCCCTGATTCGGCGGCAGGACGACGGACCGGTTGTGGATGAAGAGCGTGTAGGTCTGCCGGTCGAGCAGGAAATCCGCGCCCTCGAGCAGATTCGGCCGCCCCTCATAGCGCTTGAGGACGTTTCCGATGCGCGCCAGCAGCCGCTCTCTGCGGTAGGGCTTGGTGAGGTATTCGTCCGCGCCGAGCTCGAGCGCGTGCACCTCGTCACGCAGCTGGTCGCGCGAGGTCAGTACCAGCACCGGCAGGGCGCTGCGCCGCTTGATGTCGCGGCAGATCTGAAATCCGCTCACCTCCGGCAGATTCAGGTCCAGCAGCACCAGATCGGGGGCGAGTGCGAGCAGCTGCCCGGTCACGTCGGAAAAGTCCGTGACCTCCGTGACGGCGTAGTCTGCGCGGCGCAGCATATCCGCAAGCTCCTCGCGCATGAGCGCCTCATCTTCTACGACGGCGATGTGCTTCATCGCGCCGCCCCCTTTCTGCGTTATTCTTCGCGTTCCGGCGCCATCAGGGTCAGCAGGTATTTGCTGCTGGAGCGCTTGACGGCCGCCATGTAGATCCATTCTACCACACACAGCAGCAAAATCATAGCTCCGGCGGTGATCATCAGATCTGTCATGCCGCGCTGTGCCTGCGCGGTGAGCATACCGGTGAAGAGCGCGCGCACGCCAAACGCGCTGCTGACCGCCGCCACGCCGACCGGAAGCCCGAAGTACCAGTTGATCTGTGCCTTTGCTGCGCGGCAGAGCGTGTCGTGCTCTGCGCCGAGGCGCACGAGCGTCCGGTAGCGGCGCGCGGCCTTCTGCTGCCCCATGAGAAACTGCACGCCGATGATGGTGTTGGCCACGACGAGGAAGATGATGGCGAGGTAAATGGTCAGGTAGCTCGCCGCGACGATGTAAAACAGCTCACGGCCGAGGTTTTGCAGGTAGCTCTCGTATTCCAGCCCGAGCGGGTCAAGCTGCCCGTTCATGTCCGCAATGGCGCGCATGAGACTCTTGCCCTCCGTCACGGACGGGGCGAGCACAGCGTCGAGGTAGACGTCATAGTCGCCCTGCGTGTAGTGCTCGAACGCCGTGTCCGGCACGATGAGCGCAAACGATATCGTGATCGAGCGGTCGGTCACGACGCTCACCGACTGCACCTGCCCTGTGAGCGTGAACGGCGCACCGTCGATCGTGACGGCAGCGCCGTCCGTGATCAGGCGGTCAAGCAGCGCCGTGTTTTCCGCCGATGACACCTCGCTGTCGCAGTAGACGGCGGCCTCATCGTCCGCAAGCGTCAGCTCCGGCAGACCGGCCGCGGCCAGCAGACGGTTGTAGCCGCTGAGCGCGATGAGGTGCGGGTAGCCCACGGCCTCCAGCATGTATTGCAGCTGCTGCCGCTCGTCGGAGACGGGCATGGCATCGATGGTGCGCTGCAAGGCGGGGAATTTCACGGTGTTTTGGTAGTCCGTGCTCGTGCGCACGCGGCCGATGCGCATCTCGAAGAGGTCGGAAAAAGCGCTGTCGAGCCCGTGCGCCGTCAGCGTTTCGCGCACGGTGTCGGCGCTTTTGCTGTCGGTGGGGAAGGTATAGTCGAGCGTGTGCGTCTCGGCTCTGGATGAGCGCGCGGCCGCAACGCCCACGCCGAAGCAGCACAGCGCCGCAAGGATGAGCAGGGAGCTGATTGCCAGCGTCCCCGAGCGGTGGATGACCGTCTCCTCGACCTGCCGGAAGTTAAACACCCGCAGCCTGCCTGCGCCGCCGCGCCGGGCGAGCCGGTCGATGATGACGCGCAGCCCGTAAAACAGCAGCAGTGTGCCCGCCACGCCGAGCGTGAGCGTGCCCGCCATGTAGCGCAGGCCGCTCCACGCGTACCCGCGGATGGCAAACGTATACGCACCGGCGAGCAGCGCGATGCCCAGCACGAGCGCCGCAGCGTAAACGACGGCGGGACGCTGCTTTTTCGTGCCCTCGGGCGTCTCCGTGAGCAGCGCGCCGATCTCTTCGCGCACGATCTTCCCGCTGAGGATGAGCGAGGCCAGCAGCTTGATCGCAAGAAAGCCCACGGCCGTCCAGCCGATGGCGGGCAGCGACAGCGCGAAGCGATGCCCCACGATGCCGAGCCCGACGAGCCGTGCCGTGACGAGGCTGATGACCTCCGAAATGAGCACCGCCGCCGGCAGGCCGATGGCCAGCGCGATGAGGCTCGAGCGCAGATCCTCCGCCAGCAGCATGCCGAAGAGCTTGCGCCGCTGCATGCCCAGCATGAGGTACACACCGAATTCGTGCCGCCGCCGCGCGAGCTGAAAGCGGTTGGCGTAGTATACGAGAAAGAACAAAATGAACAGCGTCAGCCCGTACAGCACCGGGACGAGCGTCAGCAGCCGGTTCACGGCGTTGCTCTCCATGCGCTGCAGGAACACCATCACGTCCTGATGCGACAGGGAGAGAATGATGTAAAACGCGATGATCGCAATGAGCAGGGACGTGAAAAACAGCCCGTTTTCCCGGCGGCTGCGGCGGCTGTTGCGTTTGACGAGTTCAGAGAACATTGGCACTGCCCCCTCCCAGCTGCGCCATCACGGACAGGATGCGCCCGTAGAATGCCTGCTGCGTCTCGTCCGGCACGTCGCGCCGCAGCTCGTGAAAGAGCACACCGTCCTGAATGAAGAGGATGCGCTTGCAGTAGCTTGCGGCGTTGCAGTCGTGCGTCACCATGAGGATGGTCGTACCGGCGTCCGTGTTCAGACCGGAGAGCTTTTCCATGAGCGCGCGGGCGTTTTTCGAGTCGAGCGCGCCGGTCGGCTCGTCCGCCAGCACGATCTCGGGGTCGAGAATGAGTGCGCGCGCCGCTGCGATGCGCTGCTTTTGCCCGCCGGACATCTGCGCCGGAAACTTGTCGAGCACGTCCGTCACCTCAAGGTAATCGGCGAGCTTTTGCAGCCGGGCACAGCTCTCAGCCTCAGACGCGCCGTGCAGCGACAGCGGCAGGAGGATATTCTCGCGGCCGGTGAGGTTATCGATGAGCTCAAAGTTCTGAAACAGGTAGCCGATCTCCTTGCCGCGGTAGTCGGCCAGCGCTTTTCCGTGCAGCGTCGTGACGCACTTGCCGTGCAGGGCGACGGCGCCGGCGGTCGGCGCGATGACGGTCGCGATGCAGTTGAGCAGCGTCGATTTGCCCGAGCCGCTGCTGCCCATGATGCCAAGAAACTCGCCCGGCATGACCTGAAACGAGATGCCGTCGAGCGCACGGGTCAGATTCGGCTCCTTGCCATAATATTTCTTCAGGGCTGCAATTTCGAGAATTGGGTCCATTGCACATACCTCCTTTGGATTCTGCTGCCATGGTATAACACCCGGCGCGCAAAATCCACTTACAGTGCCTGAAAGGTTTTCGCCGTTCGGCTTGACAGCTGCGCGGCGGCACGATATGCTGAAATTGCTGAAATCATACCCCTGCAACCGCCGGTTGACACATTTGACAGTCGCCTTGGTGGTGCGCAACCGGCCGATCTGGTATCCTGTCCTCAGCCGGAAACGGAAAAACAATACGGGAGGAAGCCGATTATGATACTGGCAGATAAGATCGTGACCCTGCGCAAGCGCGCCGGCTGGTCACAGGAGGAGCTGGCGGCACAGCTGGGCGTGTCGCGCCAGTCGGTGTCGAAATGGGAGGGCGCGCAGTCCGTGCCCGATATGCAGAAGGTCGTGCAGATGAGCCGCCTGTTCGGCGTCACGACCGATTACTTATTAAAAGAAGAGCTCGGCGAGCCGGAACCGGCCCCGGCCGAGTCGGATGCGCCGCTGCGCCGCGTGACCATGGAGCAGGCGGCGGACTATCTGGCGCAGCGGCAGGCGGCCGCGCCGAAGCTCGCGCTGGCGACGCTGCTGTGCGTGCTCTCGCCGGTGGCGCTGCTTTTGCTTGCCGCGCTCAGCGACCGGCCGGGCGCGGCCCTCTCGGAAAATGCGGCGGCGGGCATCGGTCTGTGCGTGCTGCTGGTGCTTGTGGCGGCTGCGGTGGCGGTGTTCATCACGTGCGCCGCGCAGGTGAAAGCGTATGCTTTTCTGGAGACCGAGCCGTTTGAGACGGCCTGCGGTGTGACCGGCATGGTGCGTGAGCGCCGGGCGGCGGCTGCACCGGAGCACACGCGTGGAAAGGTCGCGGGCACGGTGCTGTGCATCCTGTCAGCGGTGCCGCTGTTTATCGCCGTCTGTCTGAACGGGCCGGATCTGCTGTATGTTGCGGCGGTCTGTCTGCTGCTCGTACTGGCGGGTGTTGGCAGTGCGTTGTTTGTCTATGGCGGCGTGTATCAGGCGGCGATGGACCGGCTGCTCGAAGAGGGCGACTATGTCCGGCCGCGCAAGCGGCAAAACGGTGTTGTTGGCGCAATCAGCAGCATCTACTGGCTCACGGTTACGGCGGCGTATCTGCTCTGGACGTTCGGACCGTGGTGGGACGCGCAGCCGCAGGACACATGGATCCTCTGGGCGGTCGCGGGGGTGCTCTACGGCGCGGTCATGGCGCTCGTGCGCGGGATTCGAAAATGAAGTGCTTGCTGGGAATAGAAAAAGAAAAGAGCCGCAGGCGGCCGCCTGCGGCATTTGCGATTCTTATTCAGGAATGTTACAGCGTGTTCTCGCCGGTCTCGAGACCGATGACCTCGTCCACCGGCAGCGAGAGGATGATGCCGTGTGCGTCCGTGCGCAGGCCGCAGGCGTCGCTGATGGCGTTCATGACGGCGGCCTTTTTCTCGCGCGGCGTGACGATGACGACAAACTCCTCTTCCTCCTGCATGGAGATGCCGAGCTTGCGGCTGATGCGCTCGGAATTCTGGCGGCGTCCCTTGAGGATCGTGCCGCCCATGGCGCCTGCGCTTCTGGCGGCGTCGATGGCGTCGCTGCTGTAGCCGTTGCTGAGCGCGACCCAGATGGCGGCGTAACCCGCGCCGGTTTGCGTATCGGACATTTCGTTACACACCCTTTCTTCGATCTTCTGTTCTGTGGTCTCGCGCAGCTGGTCGTTCATGAGCTGGAGCAGCGGCCGCTGCAGCCCTGTGATCGGGATCGTCAGCACGATGCCGCCGCCGCGCTTATGCAGCGGGATGCGCTGCTGCAGCGCGTCAAGCAGGTCGCGCACGAGAAACTTCGGCAGCAGCCCGATCGTGAGCAGGCGGCTGCTGCCGCTCAGCCCGAAGATGTCGAGCATTTCCGACGGCGCCGTGCCGTGTCCCTGACACTGGTAGTAGATCGGGATGCGGAAATTCTGAAACGTCTGCTCGAGCTTGCGGCGGTATTCATGGCTCGTGATGATGAGCACCATGCGCGGTGCGAGTCGGTTTTCGGAATGTATCATATCTCTTCGTCCTCCAGGTCGATGACACCGTCATCGGGCAGCAGGTCAGTTTTGTCCTCGGCCACGGCTTTGGCTCTATGTACGTAAATGACGCCCATGATCTGAATGGCGACCGGCGGCGCGAGCGCGACGAGCGCCACCACGCCGAAAGCGTCCGTGACGACGTTGCCGCCGAGCGCGGTGCACGCGCCCATGGCCAGCGGCAGCAGGAAGGTGGAGGTCATGGGCCCGCTCGCCACGCCGCCGGAGTCGAAGGCGATGCCCACGAACACGGACGGCACGAAGCGTGCGAGGATGAGCGCGAGCGCGTAGCCCGGCACAAGGATCCAGTAGATGCTGATGCCGGTCAGCACGCGCACCATTGACAGCATCACTGCACAGGCCACGCCGATGGACAGCGCCGTGTTCATCATGCTCTGCGACACCGTGCCGCCGGTGACGTCCTCGACCTGCTTGTTGAGCACCTGCACGGCGGGCTCCGCCTTGACGATGTAGTAGCCGATGAGCGCGCCGATCGGTATGAGGACCCAGCGGTACGTGTTGTCCGCCAGGCCTGAGCCGAGCAGGTTGCCCACGGGCGTAAAGCCGATGTTCACGCCGGTCAGAAACAGGATCAGACCGATGACGGTGTACAGAAAGCCGACGCCGGTGCGCAGCAGCTGCCGCCGGCGGTAGTGGTGCGTCAGCAGCTGGAACAGCACACACACCGCTACGATCGGCAGGATGCTCAGCAGCACTTCCTTCGCGTAGTCCGGCAAGCCGATGGCGAACTGCTGCGCCACGTCGCGCGTTGTGACGACCGGCGCGATCTCTACGGCGGAGTAGATCGCATCGCTCGGGTGGTAGAAGATGCCGAGCAGCAGCACCATCAGGATCGGTCCGACGCTGCACAGCGCGACCAGACCGAAGCTGTCGTCATCGTGCCCCTGCGCGGTGCGCAGCGCCGACACGCCGACGCCCAGTGCCATGATAAACGGCACGGTGATCGGCCCCGTCGTGACGCCGCCGGCGTCAAACGCGACGGCGAGAAAATCCTTCGGGGAAAACAGCGTCAGCGCAAACAGCAGCGCATACGCGATCAGCAGACACTTTGCCAGCGACGCGCGATAGAAGATGCGCAGCACGGCCAGCGCCAGAAAGACGCCTACGCCGACGGCGACTGTCCAGATCAGGACGTTGTTGGGGATGGACGCGACCTGATTTGCCAGCACCTGCAGATCCGGCTCTGCGATGGTAATGATCGTACCGAGCGCGAACGACACGAGCACGACCAGAATGACCTTTTCACGTTTTGCCAGCGTCTTGCCGACACCTTCGCCAAGCGGGGTCATGGACATTTCGGCGCCGAGCTGGAAAAAGCCCATGCCGAAGATCAGCAGCACGGCGCCGGTCAGGAACAGTGCCAGCGTGCCGATCTCCATCGGGACGAGCGTGATGCTCAGCACCAGCACGATCAGCGTGATCGGCAGGACGCTGGAGAGAGATTCCTTTACTTTTTCTTTCAGCTTTTCATTCATACGGTTGCGGTGGTCCTCCTTTCGCGGGGGTCAGGATCGCTGCACGACCGCATTGCAGTCCGTCAGGTGCGGTTGAGAATGGCCATGAACTCCTCGCCGGTAATGGTCTCCTTCTCGTAGAGATACTTGGCCAGCTCGTCGAGCTTGGCGCGGTTTTCGGTGAGGATGCCGACGGCCTTGGCATGCTCTTTTTTCACGAGCGCGACGACCTGATGGTCGATCCGCGTCTGTGTCTCAGCAGAGCAGGCGAGGGAGGCATCGCCGCCGAGGTACTGGTTCGTGACCGTCTCGAGCGCGACCATGTCAAACTCCTCGCTCATGCCGTAGCGTGTGATCATGCCGCGAGCGAGCTTCGTCGCCTGCTCGATGTCGTTGGATGCGCCGGTGGAGACGATGCCGAAGCGCACCTCCTCGGCGGCGCGGCCGCCGGTGAGCGTGGCGATCTTGTTTTCCAACTCCTCTTTTGTCATGAGGTAGTGGTTGCCCTCCTCGACCTGCATCGTGTAGCCGAGCGCGCCGGACGTGCGCGGGATGATGGTGATCTTCTGCACGGGGGCGGAGTGCGTCTGCAATGCGGCGACGAGCGCGTGGCCGATCTCGTGGTAGGCGACCGTCCACTTTTCTTTATCCGTGAGGATGGCGTTTTTCTTCTGATAACCCGCGATGACGACCTCAATGCTCTCCTCGAGGTCGGACTGCGTGGCAAAGCGCCGGCCGTCGCGCACGGCGCGCAGCGCGGCCTCGTTGACGATGTTTGCAAGCTCCGCGCCGGATGCGCCGGAGGCCATGCGTGCAATCTGGCCGAAGTCCACGTCCTCGGCGACCTTGATCTTGCGGGCGTGCACCCTGAGGATCTCCTCGCGCCCCTTGAGGTCGGGCAGCTCCACGGGCACGCGCCGGTCAAAGCGGCCGGGGCGCGTGAGCGCCGGGTCGAGCGACTCGGGGCGGTTCGTGGCGGCGAGGATGATGACGCCGTTGTTGCCCTCGAAGCCGTCCATCTCGGTCAGCAGCTGGTTGAGCGTTTGCTCGCGCTCGTCGTTGCCGCCGACCTGCCCGTCGCGCTTTTTGCCGATGGCGTCGATCTCGTCGATGAACACGATGCAGGGGGCTTTCTCCTTGGCCTGCCGGAACAGGTCGCGCACCTTGCTCGCGCCCATGCCGACGAACATCTCCACGAATTCCGAGCCGGAGATGGAGAAAAACGGCACGTTTGCCTCGCCCGCAACGGCCTTGGCCAGCATCGTCTTGCCGGTTCCCGGAGGGCCGACGAGCAGGATGCCCTTTGGCATGGAGGCGCCGACGTCCGTATACTTCTTCGGATCGTGCAGATAATCGACGATCTCCGCGAGACTCTCCTTGGCCTCGTCCTCGCCTGCCACATCGCTGAAGTGGATACCGGCCGTGGACTGCACATAGACCTTGGCGTTGCTCTTACCGAAGGCCATAGCGTTCTTGCCGCCCGCCTGCTCCACGAGCTTTCTGCCCACATAGCGGCCGAGTGCCAGGAACAGCAGCAGCGGCACGATGGACGTCAGGAATAAGCTCAGCAGCGGCGACATCGTCTTCTGCACATCGCGGCTGAACGTCGCGCCGGAGGCATACAGCCGCTCCGTCAGGCCCGGATCGTCCATGATGCCCGTGCAGTAGACGGTCTTGCCGCCCTTTTCCGTGTAATAGATCTCATCGTCGTCGATCTCGACCTTTTCGATCTGCTGGGCCTCGATCTTGCTCATGAACGTGCCGTAGTCGACCTCCTCGATGCTGCGGCGGTTCAGCAGCGGCGTCACGAGCAGATTGAACAGCGCAATGATCAGAAGCACGATGCCGTAGTAATACAGCAGGGGCTTTTTCGGTGATTTGACTTCCTTCATCAAAATGCCTCCCTGTTTTTGCCGCGCACTGCCGCGCGGTCTGACTTCTAATTCGTATTTTACCCATTCGCACCGAAGATGCAAGGGACAAATGCGAGAAAATGTGTAAAAACACCGCACAGCGCGTGCGTTTGAGTAGAAAAAGCGATGCC
>ERZ831979.1280-NODE-1280-length-23029-cov-6.421085_pt1 | contig 23029 bp, 21 predicted proteins | sample MGYA00519952_ERZ831979 | MGnify/ENA primary metagenome ERZ831979 (study PRJEB31850, sample SAMEA3708723) | human gut metagenome | biome: human gut; feature: human-associated habitat; material: faeces | place: China | collected 2014 ...
AATGACACCTCATCCGTCAACGCTTCGCGTTGCCACCTTCCCCTCAAGGGGAAGGCAGGGGGATTCCGCGCCCCCGAGCGCGAGCTACTTTTGCCCCCGGCGGCAAAAGTAGCCAAAAACGCCGCTTAGACCTACGGTCTAAGAACCCCTTGGCGCGGGGCGAAACGTTCCTTGCGGGTAATTTTCCCACGCGACCACGGAGATTTTTCCGGTTTTTTCCTCGGTCAGAAGGACTGTGCCAGCACAGCTTCCCGCGTGGCGCTGCCGCGCGCCGCTGCCCTGTTGCCACGGTAGGGGTTTTGCGTTCTATCGTTTTTGGCGATTATCAAACCGCGCCAAAGCCGCCCAGAGGGCGGCTTTGGGTGGTGGCGGTTCCGCCGCCGGTGAAAGCTTTTATCCATGGAGTTTCGTGGTAATTTTTGGAAAAATGTTTGGAAATAGATGGAAAACAATTCCTGCGCCGGAAAAATTATTTAAAAAAAAGCAGAATTTCCTCTTGAAAAAACGAGCGTGTTGTGCTATTTTTATCTGTGGTAAAGCCATTTACTGAGGGGGATGCGAAGCGTGGGGTGCGCTTTGCACGACAGGGAGGGCTCCCGGGAGGCGGATATCTCCGCGTCCCGGGAGTTTTTTCATTATATAGTTAAAGCCGCCCTGATGGGCGGCTTTGGTTTACGATAACAAAAATTATGGTCAACCGTTCGGTGCATCATCGCCGCGATACCTATCCAGTGCCTGCCGGCAGTGTTCGGTGAAATCACGGCGCACATGGTCGGGCGCAAGAAGCTCGGCCTGACCGCCGAACTGGAACAGCCAGCCGTAAAATGTAGGACCTACCTCCACCGGGGCGGTAACTGCGATACGGTCTCCATCTGGGCGGATATGCGCATCAGCGCCGAAGCGGTCCATGACTACATTGATGAGGGCCCGGTCAAAGCGCAGCTGCACCGTTTCGGTGCGGCCATTGTACATATCGAAAATCGTTTTGACGTATTTGCCCAGGTCGAACTGCTCCGGCAGCGGATCGCGGGGTGTGTCGGTAACGGTCAGGGACTCCATACGGTCCACACGGTAGTGGCGATAGTCCTGAATGGCCGGGTCGTAAGCCACCAGATAGTAATGCTTATCCACGCAGAGGGCCACCGGGTTCGTCTCATAGGGCGCGCCGCCGCGGCGGTAGGCCTTGCCGCCATCAGGTGTCCAGTCGAAGTAGCGAAACGTGACCTTGCGGTCATCGTTGATGGCGGTATTCAGACCGTCGATGGCGTAATAGAGCTTCTCATTGTGGGTGCGGACCCGGTCCATGACATAGACCTGACGGCGCAGCTGGCGGGCATTGGGGCGGCTGGTGAGCTGCTCCAGCTTGGCGATAAGCTCCATGCTCTTGCTCTGTGTGAGAAAGGGCGACGCCTGTACCACATCAATGAGCAGCTTCAGCTCCGGCAGCTGGAACTCCCGTTCGCCAAGAAAATAGCCGTAGGTCTTGCCCCGGACAGCCTGCACATCCATGCCGTACAGCTCCAGCAGCTCCAGGTCGTCATAGATGCTTTTGCGCTCGGCGGAAATACCCTGGTGTTCCAAATAGGCGATCATATCCTGAACGGTCCTGGGGTGGCGCTCGTCTGTTTCCTCCCGCAGATACCGCGCCAGATACAGCAGCTTCAGCTTTTTATTGGCCATGGCGCACCCTCCCTTCGTTTGTCCCATTGTACCAGATACGTGCAGGAAAGAAAACCACTTTTTACCGGCGTTCGACTTTACATACACGTACTTTTAGGCTATAATAAAGTGCTATGCTATCGACGAAAGGAAGTGCGGCGTTGCAAGTGAACCAAATACGGGCAGGCGCCGCGCTGAGCTATGTGTCCATGGCGCTGAGCACCGTTATCTCGCTGGTCTACACGCCCATCATGCTCCGACAGCTGGGCGACAGCGAGTTCGGCGTGTACCAGGCGGTGCTGCCGATCATCTCCTATCTGAATTTACTGAGCTTCGGCCTGGGCAGCGCCTATGTGCGGTATTACTCCCGCTTCCGTGCCGCCGGCGACAAGAAGGGCTGCGCCAAGCTGAACGGTATGTTCCTGATAACGTACCTCATCCTGGGTGCGCTGGTGCTGGCCATCGGCTTCGGGCTGTCCTACTGCGATGTGGTGTTCGGCAAGAAGCTGACAGCGGAGGAGATCGACCTGGCCCAGCGGCTGCTGCGTATCATGTCGGTCAATGCTGCGCTGACGTTCCCCATCAGCGTGTTCGAGAGCCATGTGACCATCAACGAGAGGTATCTGTTCCAGAAGATCGTAGCCATGGGCAAGCAGGTGCTGAACCCCCTCATTATGATCCCCCTGCTGCTGATAGGCTACCGGTCCGTGACGCTGACCATCGTCTCGCTGATCTTCACGGTACTCAGCGGCGTGATCAATATCACCTACTGCCTGACACGGCTGAAAATGCCCTTCGCCTTCCGGCACTATGACTTCGCGCTGCTGCGTGAGATGTTCGGCTTTACGCTGTATGTGTTCATCGGTATTGTGGTGGACAACATCAACTGGTCCATCGACCGGCAGCTGCTGACGTGGTTCCACGGCTCTGCCGCGGTGACGGTCTACGTCATCGCCTCGCAGCTGAACAACTATTTCCTGCTGTTCGGCAACGCCATCTCCAACGTGATGACGCCCCGCGTCCACCGTCTGGTGGCGGAGAACGCCCCTATGCGGACGCTGGACGCCCTGTTTACCAAGGTGGGGCGGCTGCAGTTTATCCTGCTGGGCGGCATATTCCTGGGCTTCGTGGCCATCGGCCAGTCCTTCGTGGTGCTGTGGGGCGGCGGCGAGCAGTTCCGCATCGACTATTGGACCGCGCTGCTGCTGTTCTTTGCCTGCCTGTGGACCAACATACAGACCGTGGGCATCGAGATACAGCGTGCCAAGAATATGCACAAATACCGTTCGCTGGTCTATCTGGGCGTACTGATCGGCAACATCGTGATCTCCATCCCCCTGTGTATGAAATGGCAGGGCCTGGGCGCGGCCATCGGCACGGCGGTCGCCACGCTGGTGGGCAACGTGTTCCTGATGAACCGCTACTACTACAAGCACATCGGCCTGAACATCCCCGGCTTCTGGCGGCACATCAGCCATCTGCTGCCGGCCATGGTGCTGCCCACCACCGTGGCGGTGCTGCTGGCGGTATTCGTCCATCCCGCCACCTACTGGCAGCTGATCCCGCCGGGACTGCTGTTTGTGGCGGTGTACGCCGCCAGTATGTGGCTGTTCGGCATGAACCGCTATGAGCGCGGACTGGTGACCGGACCGCTGCGGCGGATACTGCATCGGTAGCTGTTTCAGTACGGTCACAGCCTGCCGCATCGGCAATGATCTGTCTTTCCGCCCCTGCGCGGCGGGAAGAAAAAAGGGAGGTACTCTGTTATGGGAAGAAAACTTGCGACCTTTTTTCGCCAGCTGAAGCATCTCAGCTTCACACGGATGAAGCTGCACATCAACGCCGTCCATGAGGAGACAGGCAAAAACCGCCTGGCCATTTTCTGCGACATGGTATGGTGCGAGGTGCGCTACGGCATCGGTTATCTGGACTACCACGTGTTCGGCTTTGCGAACCGCCGCGGCGCGGTGCGGAAGACCTATATGACCGCCGTGCAGAACCAGGCCCTGACCCGGCAGATGAACGATCCGGCGTACTTCTATCAGCTCAACGACAAGATCGAGTTCGACACCATCTTCTCCGACCTGCTGAAGCGCCGCTTCCTGGACCTGCGCAAGACGGACGCCGCGGGCCTGCGGGACTTCTGCGCCGGTACGGAGGCCATCTTCTGCAAGCCCGCAGGGCTGTGCGGCGGCGAGGGCATCCAGCGTCTTATCACAGCGGACATCGACGATTACGACGCTCTGTATGACCGGCTGGTCAAGGGCGGCCAGCTGCTGATCGAGGAGCCCATCCGCCAGCATCCGGACATGAATAAGCTGTGCCCCGACTCGGTGAACACCGTCCGTATCGTCACGCTGGTAACGGCGCAGGGCGCGCAGATGGTCTATGCCCTGGTCCGCATGGGCATGGGCGGCGTGTGCGTGGACAACGTCTCCTCCGGCGGTATGTACGCCCCGGTGAACGAGCACGGCCAGCTGTACCGCCCTGCCTTCTGCGACAAGACCGGCAAATATTACGAGCGCCATCCCGTCACCGGTACGGAGATCACCGGCTTCCAGATCCCCCTGTTCGACCAGGCGCTGGAGCTGTGCCGCACCGCGTCCAGGCGGGTGGAGGCGCACCTGAAATATATCGGCTGGGACGTGGCCATCACGCCGGACGGCCCCGTGCTGGTGGAGGGCAACAACCTGCCCGGTTACGATATGTGCCAGAACGCCGGCCATGTGGACGAGGGTATGCTGCCCCGGTTCGAGAAGCTGCTGGGCCGCCCCATTATGTGATGAAACCGTATGCTGCGCCCCGCGGGGCGAAACAGAGATAAGGAGGACAGACCATGCATCCTATGCGCAGAAAAGACAAGGAACGTGACGCCGCCTTTGCCTGGCAGGTGCTGCGTGACGCCACCTATGCCACCCTGGCCATGACCGACAGTGACGGCGCCCCCTATTGTGTGCCCGTGAACCATGTGGCCGACGAGCAGAGCAATGCGGTGTATTTTCATTGCGCCGGCGCCGGCCGCAAGTGGGACATCCTGACGAAGGAGCCGCCCGTGTGCCTGTCCGCCGTGTCCAAGGCGGAGCTGATCTCCGGCGAGCTGACCACCGCCTACAAGTCCGCCCTCGTACAGGGCAGGGCCGTGCCGGTGCAGGACCCGGAGGAGAAGCTGTATGCCCTGAAGCTGCTGGTGCAGGCACTGGACCCCGTTTCCATGTCCCGGGCCGTCCTCTGCGCCGAGCACTCTATGCAGCGCACCATGCTGGTAAAGATCGTCCCCGAGACCGTCACCGGCAAGGAGTCCTTCGGAGACTGAACAAACAGCTTTCTGCGTGAAGAGAACCGCAAAAGAACCGCCGCCCGGCGGTTCTTTTTTGCGGTTGTCTACCCCGGTGGGGGTGGTTTCAAAAGGAGGGGGCCGGAGCCCCCTCCTTTGTCGCTTCAAGGGGATAGGATCCTTAAGGAAAGGGGGAAATTCGAAATCCCCCTTTCCTTAAGTGGCGTTCTTTGGCTGCTTTCTTTCGACACGAAAAGAAAGCAGCTCGCGCCCGCAGGCGCGAAATCCTCCCTGCTGCCCCGCAGCGTCAAAAAACGCCCTCGCCCCGCCGCAGGCGGCATTTTCTCCGCCCCAACTTCCATTTCCTGCCAAATTTTCCTGTTTTTATTCCCGGTAACAGAAAAATGTGTAAAATTTCCATAAAAAGGCTGGACAAACGGTGTAAATGTGCTATAATTTGACTATCCGCAGAGGTACCTCTGCATTCGCGTTTTAATACACATTAAAACGAGCGCACCTGCGGAAATCTACTACCATAAGGGGAATGAACAATGAAAAAAGTATTAGCAACCATTCTGGCCCTGGTCATGGCACTGGGCGTCACCACCGCCGCGTGGGCGGATGATGCTGGCGTGACATGCAATGGCGAGAACTGCACCCATGCGGCGGAGCTCAATGGCAAGCACTACACCCATCTAGTGGACGCATATGCGGCATTGACCAGAGGGACTACAAAGCCTGCGGCAGCGGAAGTGATTACCCTGCTGAGAGATAGTTCAGGCGGTGGTATCGGATCTGATACAGATACCAACATGAATTATGTGATTGATTTTGGTGGGTATACCTATACGGTTGGCGCGCCCGCTGTTGGTTCCACGGGCACGGTCTCTCAGGGCTTGCGTGTATTAAAGACTTCTACTGCCAAGTTTATGAACGGTACACTTAAAGCTGCCGACTATAATGGACTTGTTCAGGTGGTGCACACCTATGGTGATGTGACATTTGAAAATTTCAATGTTGATGCGCGTGAAAATAGTTATGCACAGATTGCGGTAGAGCCTGACTGCGGTACGCTGAATATTACTGGCAATTCCAGCATCCTTGCCCGCGAGGGAATGACTGGTCTCTATGTGGCATTCTGGCATACCGCAACATATGACGGCACTACTGTCAATGTAAATACTACCGGCAAGATTACCGGCAAGCTGGTATATGAGTTTGATGAAGATATGACTGGCGATGCTGCCGCAACGGAAAACAAGGCTGTTCTGAATATTACTAACGGTAACTTTGAGATTACCGAGATTAAGACGCTGTTTAGTGGCGTAACCAATGAGGCACTCAAGAAAGAGAAAATCACGGTTAACGGCGGTACTTTCTCTACCGATGTGACAGGGTACCTCGGCGAGGGTAAGGTTCTGCAGAAGAACGGTGACACCTATACCGCCGTGACTAATAGCGCTATCACCAGCGGCACCTATACCAGTGAGCCTACTGTGCCTTCCGGATATAAGGCGACGAAGAATGATGATGGCACCTGGACGGTTTCCAAGGTTTCCTATTACTACTACCAGCCCACCACCGACACCAAGACAGACGGTACCAAGGGCAGCCCCAAGACCTTCGACGCGGGCATTGCTCTGTATGTCGGCATGGCGCTGACCTCCGCCGCCGGCGTGGCGTTTGTGGGCAAAAAGCGCGAGGACTGACACCGTTTTCCGCGGTGTCTTACCCCGGCGCCGTGTGAAATAACAGAAGAGGCGCCCCGAAAGGGGCGCCTTTTCTCATGCCTCAAAATAGGCTTCTGCCTGCTGAATATTCCGCTGTATCTCCTGCCGCAGCGCCTCCAGCGTGTCGAACCTCTGCTCGCCCCGCAGCCGGCGGCAGAACTCCACCCGGAGCTCCTGCCCGTACAGGTCGCCCTCGAAGCCCAGCAGGTACGTCTCCACGGACACCCGATCGCTGTCGGACACCGTGGGCCGCGTGCCCACGTTGGTCACGCCGGCGCACCGCCGTCCGTCCGGCAGAAATACCTCCGTCACGTACACCCCGTGCGCCGGGGCCAGCACGTGCTCCGGCACCGCCAGGTTTACCGTGGGGATGCCGATGGTCCGCCCGATCCGCTGTCCGTGCTGCACCGTCTGGCTCAGGCAGTGCCGGTGGCCCAGAAAGTCCGCCGCGCGCTCCATGTCGCCCGCCTCCACCAGCGTCCGGATGTACGTGGAGCTGACCGTGATGCCCTCTCGCTGTACCGGCGGGATGATGTCGCACCCGATGCCCATCTCCGCGCACTTCTGCCGCAAAAGCTGCACGTTCCCGGCGTTTTTATGGCCGAACCGGTGGTCGTGCCCGGCCACGAAGTGCACCGCGCCGTATGTCCCGATCAGCATTTCCAGATAGGCCTCCCACGGCATGGTCATCATCTCCCGGTCAAAGGGCGCGAAAATGACCCGCTCGATGCCGTACAGACGCTCCATCAGCCCCTGCCGGTCCCGGTTGGAGTTGATCAGGTACACGGGCTGCCCCGTGACCACCTCCTTCGGCGGCCGGTCAAAGGTGAATGCCGCGGGGACGGCTCCCAGCTCCCGGGCGCGCTCCGCCGTCTTCCGCAGCAGTGCGCCGTGGCCCCGGTGCACGCCGTCGAAGAAGCCCAGGGCGATAACTGTCTTTTCCAAGTTGTTCACGCTCCGAAAAAGTTTTTCTCTGATGTCAGAACACCCGCTTCCCAGCGGCTCAGGCACAGAAACGCCCCATCCGGGCCGTACACCCGGTACAGCCCCGGCTGCAGGCCCTCCGCCGCCAGCGGATTGCCGCACAGGCACCGTCTGTGGTCCCGTTCACCGGCGATGTGATAGGCCGGGTACTGCCGGAACAGCGAGTCGGTAGGGGAGAGCAGGGCCTCGCCCTGCGCCTGTACGTCCTCAATGCTGCGGCTCTCCGCCAGCGTAAACCCGGCGGCCATGGTCCGCCGCAGAGCGCTCATGCATCCGCCGCAGCCCAGCGCCTGCCCGATGTCGTGGCACAGCGCCCGCACATACGTGCCCTTGCTGCACCGTATCCGCAGCCGCCAGTCGCCGTCCTCCGGCTCCAGCAGCGCCAGTTCGTGTATGGTCACCCGCCGTGGGGGCCGTTCGATCTCCTGCCCCTTCCGGGCCAGCTGATACAGCTTCTGCCCGTTGATCTTGATAGCCGAGTACATGGGCGGCACCTGGTCGATCTCCCCGGTGAACCGCGCCAGCACGTCCTCCAGCTGCGCCCGCGTCACGGACACAGGGCGCTCCGCCACCACCTCGCCGGTGGTATCCTGGGTGTTGGTCGTCAGCCCCAGCCGCAGCCCCGCGACGTACTCCTTGTCCCCGCCCTCGGCGTAGGACACCGCCCGCGTGGCGTTCCCCACGAACACCGGCAGCACGCCGGTGGCCATGGGGTCCAGCGTTCCGGCGTGGCCCACCTTTTTCGTCTTCAGTATGCCCCGCAGCTTGCCGCACACGTCCATGCTGGTCCATCCCGCGGGCTTGTCGATAATGATGATCCCGTCGGCCATGTTATCCCATGACCTCCGTATAGGCCGCCAGAATGGCCGCCTTCGCCTCGTCCATGGTGCCGTCCACCGTGGCCCCGGCGGCGCCCCTGTGGCCGCCGCCGCCCAGCACGCGGCACACGGCGCTGGCGTCCACCCGCGGTCCCGTCCGCAGCGACAGCTTCACCCGTCCCGGCTTCAGCTCCCGCAGCGTGATGCCGCAGTCGGTGCCCTGCACCAGCGCCGCCAGACTGCTCAGCTCCTCCACGTCGGACTCGGCAGCGCCCAGCTCCCGGCACAGCGCCAGAGGGATGGACATCACCACCACCCGGCCGTTGTCGTACAGCTCCATGTCCGCCACCATCCGGGCCTCCATGGCCAGCCGCACCGGCGACTTCGTGCGGAACAGTGCCTTGTTCACCGGCCCCACGTCGATGCCCAGCTCCATCAGCGCGGCGGCGATGCGGTGCGTCCGCGCCGTGGTGTTGGCATAGACGAAGCACCCGCAGTCTGTGGACACCGCCACATACAGCGCCATGGCTATCTCTGGCGTGATGTCCGTCAGCCTGCCCACGATCTCATACACGATCTCGCCGCAGGCGGCGGCCTCCGCGTCCAGGCACGTCCGTTCCGCGAAGAACTCCTGGGATCCGTGGTGGTCGATGGCCAGGCAGATGTCGTTTTTATACGGCACCGCGTTCTCCGGCAGCAGATTGGGCGCCGCGATGTCTACTGATACCACCGCCCCGGGCACAAAGTCATTCGGTGCCCACAGCCCCTCGGCGTAGGGCGTGTACGTCTCCGTGATCTCCGGGTTTTCCAGCAGATACGCCGTCCGGCCCAGCGCCCGCAGGGCGCGGCACAGTGCGGCGGCGCAGCCCACCGTGTCCCCATCCGGGCGCACGTGGGTCAGGATCAGCACGCCGTCCAGCGTCCGCAGAAAGTCCGCCGTCTCCTGCACCGTCAGCCGCGCGCTCATTCCCGCTCCTCCGGCAGCACGATGTCCGCGTTGGCGGGGTTGGCGGGCTTCACGTGGTTCAGCAGGTCCAGAATGTGCGCGCCGTGGGCGATGGAGTCGTCCATGAAGAACTGCAGCTCCGGCGTGTAGCGCAGGTCGATGGCCTGGCCCAGCTCGTGCCGCAGATATCCGGCCGCAGACTTCAGCCCCTTCATCAGGCCTTTTTCATCCGCGCAGTTCAGCGCGCTGATATACACCCGCGCGTACCGCAGGTCGCTGGTGGTGTCCACCCGCGTGATGGTCAGCATCCCCTCGGATACCCGCGGGTCCTTTACGGTGCGGAGCAGGGCGCTCAGCTCCTTGCGTATCTCCTCATTGATGCGCCCGATACGGTTTCCGGCCATAGACCGTTCCTCCTCTCAAGAAAGAGAGGGGTGGGCTTTGCCCACCCCTCGGCTGTTGCTTATACCTCGATCTGCTCCATGGTGAAGGCCTCCACGATGTCGCCTTCCTTGATGTCGTTGAACTTCTCGATGCTCAGGCCGCACTCGTACCCGGACTGGACCTCCTTCACGGAGTCCTTGAACCGCTGCAGGGAGGCCAGCACGCCCTCGTGGATGACGATGCCGTCGCGGACCAGCCGTACCTGGCAGTCCTTGCGCTGCAGCTTGCCGTCCTGCACGTAGCAGCCGGCAACCGTGCCCACGCCGGACACCTTGTACGTCTGGCGCACCTCGGCGTGGCCCAGCAGCACCTCCCGGAACTTGGGGGCCAGCATACCCTTCATGGCGGCTTCGATCTCGTTGATGGCATCGTAGATCACGCGGTACATCCGCATATCCACGTTGGCCCGGGCGGCACTGTCGCGGGCAGCGGCGTCCGGCCGGACGTTAAAGCCCACGATGATGGCCTGAGAGGTGGACGCCAGCATGACGTCGCTCTCGTTGATGGCGCCCACGCCGCCGTGGATCACGCGCACGCGGACCTCCTCGTTGCTCAGCTTCTCCAGCGAGGCCTTCACCGCCTCCACGCTGCCCTGCACGTCCGCCTTGACGATCAGGTTCAGGTTCTTCATCTCGCCGGCCTGGATCTGGCTGAACAGATCCTCCAGCGACACCTTGGTCACAGGGGCGTTGGCCTTGGCCTTCTCCTCGGCCTTGCGCTGCTCCACCAGCTCGCGGGCCAGCTTTTCGTCGGCCACGGCGTTGAAGGTAGCGCCGGCGGAGGGTGCCTCGCTCAGACCCGTGATCTCCACGGGCACGCTGGGGCCGGCCTCGGTGATGCGCTGGCCCTTGTCACTGACCATGGCGCGCACGCGGCCCACAGAGGTACCGGCGATGATGATGTCGCCCTGATGCAGCGTGCCGTTCTGTACCAGCAGTGTGGCCACGGGGCCGCGGCCCTTGTCCAGCCGCGCCTCGATCACAGTGCCCTGCGCCGCGCGGTTGGGGTTGGCCTTCAGCTCGCCCACCTCGGCGGTCAGCGTCAGCATCTCCAGCAGATTGTCCACGCCCATGCCGGTCTTGGCGGAGATGGGGCACACGATGGTGTCGCCGCCCCACTCCTCGCACACCAGGCCGTACTCGGTCAGCTGCTGCTTGATGCGCTCGGGGTTGGCCTCGGGCTTATCCATCTTGTTGATGGCCACGATAATGGGGATACCGGCGGCCTTGGCGTGGTTGATGGACTCCACCGTCTGGGGCATGATGCCGTCCTCGGCGGCCACCACCAGAATGGCGATATCCGTCACCATGGCGCCGCGGGCGCGCATGGAGGTAAAGGCCTCATGGCCGGGGGTATCCAGAAATGTGATGGGCTTGCCATTGATCTGCACCTGATAGGCGCCGATGTGCTGGGTGATGCCGCCGGCCTCGCCGCTGGCCACGTGGGCGTTGCGGATATAGTCCAGCAGGCTGGTCTTGCCGTGGTCCACGTGGCCCATGACCACCACCACAGGTGCCCGGGGCACCAGGTCCTCGTCCTTGTCCTGATGGTCGTCGATCAGGCGCTCCTCGATGGTGACGACGACCTCCTTTTCTACCTTGCAGCCCATCTCCTCGGCGATGATGGCGGCGGTGTCGAAGTCGATCATCTGGCTCAGGGAGGCCATCACGCCGTTCTTCATCAGGCACTTGACCACCTCTGCGCCGGTCTTCTTCATCCGGCTGGCCAACTCGCCCACGCTGATCTCGTCGGGGATCTGCACGGTCACAGGGGTCTTCTTGATGACCTCCAGCCGCAGCTTCCGCAGCCGGTCGGCCTCCTCCTGCTTGCGCTTGTTGCTGGCGAAGCTGTTGTCCCGCCGCTGCTTATTGCTGCGGAACTTCTCCTTGCCCTGTGGGGCCTGCTGGTCCCGCTTGCCGCTGCTGCGGGCGTCGGCCATATCCTGCAGTTTCTCGTCGTACTTGTCCAGATTGACGTTGGTGGCCTTGCGTGTGTCCACCACCTGCCGCTGGGGCACGCGGGACATGGGCTGTTTGGGCTGCTCCGCCTTGGGCGCGCCGCCCTGCTGGGGCCTGCCGCTCTGGCCCTGACCCTGCACCGGCGCGGATGCGTTCTGCGCCGGCTTGGCGGCGGGCTTCTCCGCCTTCTTCTCCTCCGGCTTGGCACCCTCGGCGAAGATCACCGCGATGCTGCTCACCGGGTTGTGCTGGGTCAGATACTCAAAGATCAGGCTCAGCTCCCGGTCCTCCAGCACCTGCATATGATTTTTGGGCGTTTCGGCGTACTTGGTCAGGATCTCCGTGATCTCCTTCGTGGACACGCCGAAGTCCTTGGCCACCTCATGCACTCTGTATTTGTTAGCGATACTACCCAAATAAAGCCACCTCCATCTCAGTTGCTCGCGCCGCGCTCACGGCGCGCTGTGTTCCTGTTATCTGCCGGTCGTTTTCCGGCTTCCCTTGCCCTTCTTTACCGGCCGCGCGTTTTCATACCGTGCGCCGGGGGCCTCCTTCTTTGCCGGCCGTTTATCCCTGGGCGGGCGGCCGCTCCGTTCCTTATAGACCCGGTCGGGGCGTCCCTCCGGATACTCCCGCCGCGGCGGACGCCGGTGTTCCGGCGCGGGGGGCCTGTGCTCCGGTGCCGGAGGCTCCGGAGACGCGTGGGGCGGTTCCGGCGGCTTGCCGCCGTGAACGCGGTGCCTGCCCTGCCGCAGGTTCTTCTCGTGCTGAAGTTGCTCTTCCTTCCGTTCCCTTGCCCGCTTGGCCTTCAGGTCCAGCGCCTCCGCCGCCGCGCCGTAGATCTCCGGCTCCGCCGCCGCCAGCTTTTTCACCAGCGACTGGGCGAACCCGATGTCCGTCACCGCGCACATGGCCACGCTGGTCCGGCCCAGCGCCCGGCCGAAATCCTCCTTGTCCGCCGGGAAGGGCAGGCACAGGCAGCTGCCTGCCCGGCCGAAGCTGTACGCCCGCCGCACCGAGGATGCCGCCGCGTCCCGCGCCGTAAAGATGACCCTGGCCTTCTTGGCCCGTGCCGCCGCGCCCACGGGCTCCTCGCCCACGGCCACCGCACCGGCGCGCAGCGCCAGACCCAAAGTGGATAACAAATGCTCTGTCACAGTGCCACCATCTGCCCTTCCAGCGCGTCGTACACCTCCGCCGGTATGGCGGTGTCGAAGGCGCGCTCCAGCGCACGGCTTTTCCGTGCTTTTTTCAGGCACTCCGGGTCCGGGCACACATACGCGCCCCGGCCGGATTTCTTCCCGGTGCTGTCCAGCAGTATCTCCCCCTCCGGGGTCTTCACGATACGCAGCAGCGCCTTTTTGTCTTTCATTTCCCGGCAGCCCACACATTGCCGCTGGGGTATCTTACGGGTCTTCTGCATCGCTGCCGTTCCTTTCCGCAGCCGCCGCTTACTCCGCGTTGGCCGCCTTGATGTCGATCTTATAGCCGGTCAGCCGCGCGGCCAGACGGGCGTTCTGCCCCTCCTTGCCGATGGCCAGACTCAGCTGGTCGGCGGGCACCGTCACGCGGCAGGCCTTGCCCTCGTCGGCCAGCTGTACGCTGACCACATCCGCCGGCGCCAGCGCCGCGGCGATAAACTCCGCCGGGTCCTCGCTGTACTTCACGATGTCGATCTTCTCGCCCCGCAGCTCGTCCACGATGGCGTTCACGCGCTGCCCCCTGGGGCCCACGCACGCGCCGATGGCGTCCACGTTGGGGTCCTCGGACCACACGGCGATCTTCGTGCGGTTGCCCGCCTCCCGGGCGATGGACCGCACCTCCACGGTGCCGTCGTAGATCTCCGGCACCTCCAGCTCAAACAGCCGCTTCACCAGACCGGGGTGGGTGCGGGAGATCATCACCTGCGGCCCGCGTGTGCTGCGGCGCACCTCCACCAGATACACCTTCACCATCTGGCCCTCGTGCAGCTCCTCGCCGGGCACCTGCTCGTTCATGGTCAGCACAGCCTCCGTGGCCTCGCTGCCGCTGCCGATCCGCAGGATCACATTGCCGTTCCGGGGGTCGATGCGGCTGACGGTGCCGGTGAGGATCTCGTGCTGCTTGCTGCCCCACTCGTCATAGATCATGCCGTGCTCGGCCTCCCGCAGGCCCTGGATGATGACCTGCTTGCCGTTGCCGGCGGCGATGCGGCCGAATTCCACGGACTCCACCGGGAAGTTCACCATGCCGCCCAGCTCGTTTTTGGCGGAGATGCGCTTGGCCTCCTCCAGCGAGATCTGGCTGGCGGGGTTCTCCACCTCCTCCACGATCTCCTTCTGGACGTACATTTTCAGGTCCTTCTTCTCCTCATCCACGTCCACTACCACATACTCCACGCCCTCGTGGTCGCGCTTATAGGCGGTGGTCAGCGCCTGGATGATCTTGCCCATCATAAAGCTCTGGGGGATGCCCCGTTCCTTTTCCAGCATAGCCAGTGCCGCGAAGATCTCGTCACATTTCATGGTCGTTTCTCCTTCTATCTCAAGTCGTGTTGTCTCAGAATTCCACCCGCAGGCGCACCAGCGCCGTCTCGTTCTTCTCAAAGCGCACCGTCTCGCCGCCCATGTCCAGCAGCACCGCGCCGTCTTCATAGCCCGCCAGGGTCCCGGCGAACTCCTTGCGCCCGTCCTTGGGCTGGTACGTTTTCACCAGCACGGGGCTGCCCATGAACTGCGCAAAATCCCCCGGCCGCTTCAGCTGGCGTTCCAGCCCCGCCGAGCCCACCTCGAACACGTAGCTGCTCTCGATGGGGTCCGCCTCGTCCAGCAGATCGCTGACCGTGCGGCTGATGGCCTCGCAGTCCAGAATGTCCACGCCGCCGTCCTTGTCCAGATACAGCCGCAGGTACCACTGTCCCGCCTCCCGGACGTACTCTACATCCCAGATGCGGCAGCCCTGCGCCTGCACCGCCGGCTCCGCCAGCGCCCATACGACCTCGGTGATCTTTTTCACAGCAAGCCCTCCAACAGAACGTCCCGGTCATCATGGAACGATGACCATTAAAAAAAGCGGACGATCTCGTCCACTCCAGTCAATACCTTAACCTTACGTACACACATAGCATACCATATAAGCACACGAAACGCAAGGGTTTTTCCGCAAAAAGCACCCGCAAAATAGGTCGAAAAGCTGAAAAGAACGCCCTTAGGACGCTCTTTTCAGCTTCATAACGCCTCTCGACAGCAAAAACGCCGCCAAATTTACCAGCACCACCGTGGCGCCCACCGGCGTGCCCCACAGGTACGACCCGGTCAGCCCCACGCAGAAGCACACCACACTCAGCCCCGCGGCGCAGATGACCACGCCCCGGAAGCTCCGCAGCAGCGTCATGGCCGTCAGCGCCGGGAAGATGACCAGACTGGAGATGAGCATCGCGCCCATCATCCGCATACCCAGCACGATGGTCAGCGCCGTCAGCACCGACAGGATGGTGTTGTACAGCCCCACCTTCACCCCGGTGGCCCGGGCGAAGCTCTCGTCGAAGGTGATGGCGAACAGCCGATGGTAAAACAGCACATACAGCACCAGTACCGCCGCGCACAGCCCCACGCTCAGCGCCACATCCGCCCGGTCCATGGCCAGGATAGAGCCGAACATAAAGCTGTCCACATCCGTGGTCATGCCGGTGGTCAGACTGGTGACCACCACGCCCACGGCCAGCGCCGACGCGCTGACCACCGCGATGGCCGCGTCTGCGCCCATGCGGCTCCGCTCCGTCATCCGCAGCAGCCCCAGCGCCGCCAGCACCACCACCGGGATAGACACCGGCAGCGGCGCCCAGCCGCAGGCCAGTGCGATGCTCAATGCGCCGAAGGACACATGGCTCAGCCCGTCGCCGATCATGGCGTACCGCTTCAGCACCAGCGGCACGCCCAGCAGCGCCGCGCACAGCGCCACCAGGATACCCACCACAAAGGCCCGCAGGATGAACGGGTACGTGAACATTTCCAGCAGTAAGCTCATGCCTCGTCACCTCCGAACCGTTTGCCCCAGGGGGACGTTAGATAGTCCGCCGCCGTGCCGAAGAAGTACGTTCCATGGCCGGCGTGCAGAATATGGTCGGCGTAGCGCAGGGCACTGCGTATATCGTGTGTCACCGCCACGATGGCGATGCCCTCCTGCTTGTTCAGGTATTCCAGCGTGCGGTACAGCTCCTGGGCCGCCGCCGGGTCCAGTCCCGTCACCGGCTCGTCCAGGATCAGCAGCTCACCGGCGGCGCACAGGGCACGCGCCAGCAGCACCCGCTGCTGCTGCCCGCCGGACAGCTCCCGGTAGCACCGGTCCTTCAGCTCCAGCACGCCCAGCTTGCCCATGTGCATCAGCGCGGTGGACTTCTCCTTCGGCGTGTAGAAAAACCGCATCCCCCGGCTGCTGAGAAAGCCGCTGCGTACCACCTCCGTCACCGTGGCGGGAAAGTCCTTCTGCGCCTTTGTCTGCTGGGGCAGATAGCCGATGGCGCCGGAGCGCAGGGAGGGCGAACGTACGATCTCGCCCGCCATGGGGTGCAGCAGCCCCAGCAGGCTCTTCACCAGTGTGGACTTGCCGCTGCCGTTCTCGCCCACGATGCACACATAGTCGCCGCTGTGCACCTGAAAGCTCAGGTGCTCCCACACCGGCTTGCCCTCATAGCCCAGCGCTGCGTCCCGGCAGTCCAGCAATATGCGCTTCTCCTGTTCCATCAGGACAGTCCCTCCTTCAACACCGCTGCGTTGGCGGTCATCAGACTGATATAGGTGGCTCCGCCGTCAAATTCCGCCCGGCTCACCGTCTGGCAGGAGTGGAACGTCCGCACCTGCACCCCGGTGGTCTCGGCGATGGCCTGCGCCACCTTCTGGCTGCTCAGCTCGATGGTGTATACCACCGGTATCTCCTGCTCCTCCACCACGTCGATCAGATATTTCAGCGTGGCGAGGGACGGCTCCGTGTCTCCCGCGCAGCCGTGGAACGCCGCCCGGTAATCCAAATCATATTCCCTGCAGAAATACAGCAGCGGGAACCGGTCGCCGAACACCAGCAGCCGCCGTGCCGCATGGTCCGTGATGTCCCGGAATGTCTCGTCCAGCGCCTGCAATTCGTCCAGATAGTCCGCCAGCCGCGCCTGATAGCCCGCTGCGTTGTCCGGATCGGCCTCACACAGCGTATCGCAGATGGCGCGGCACAGGGCCATGGCATTCACCGGCGATGTCCAGATGTGCTCGTCGTACTCTATTTCCTCTTCGTGGCCATCGTGCAGATGCCCGTCATGGTCGTCGTGATCATGGTCGTGGTCATCGTGGTCGTGGTCATGGCTGCCCTGCATCCCCTCGGCGTACTCCTCCCGGTATGTCTCCACGCAGTCCATCATAGCCAGCCGGTAGGGGATAGCTTCGCCTGCCGCGTCCAGAATGTCCTCCACCCACAGCTCGCTTTCCCCGCCGTTGTAGATGAACACCTCCGCCTCGCTGACGGCGATCACGTCCAGCGGCGTGGGCTCAAAGCTGTGCGTCTCCCGCCCGGCGGGCACCAGCAGCTGTACGTCCACTGCGTCCCCGCCGATCTGCCGCACAAAGTCGTAATAGGGGAACAGCGTGCACACCACGTTCAGTTTCCCGCTTTGCGGACGGTCCTGCCGCCCGCAGCCCGCCAGCGTCAGCGCCAATACCGCCGCCAGCACCGCTGCGCCTGCTCGTCTCACGTGTCCCGCCTCCTTTGCGTGTCTTGTCTCATAAAATCATAGTATACCACACAATTCGCAAAAAGGGAAGTGCCCGCCTTTTGCGTCCGGACACCGTCTCCCTGCGTATAATTAACGCACTCTTAACACGACGATGAAAAAGTTTCCTAATATGAAAGTAAAGATATTTGCGCCGGAAAACATGGAAAACACCTGTGTTTTGCATATATTTAAACGCAGAGAGGTTGAAAAACACCGCAAAAACCACGTTACAAACGTTAAGATAATGTTAAAACAGAAAAAGACGTTAAAATTGCTAATTGAACCATTCGACGATTTCCTGCATACTTTTCCATAGTCCGCAGCGTTTTTTTGCAGATGTGTTTTCAGTTGTTCCCGGGACCGCCATCCGGTCAACTTCTCTCCTGACAGATCGAAAAGACCGCCATCCGGCGGTCTTTTTTGTTCCCTCTCCCGCCTGTTAATAAAGCTACAATCGGTTTCCTGAAAAGAAAATCATTCACCATCCGTTGCAAAAATCCCGGAACCCCGCCAAAAACTGAATGGTTCAATGTAAAAAAGAAGCAAAAACCATATAAAATATGTGGAAAAATCCGTTCATAGAATGTTAAAAATGTACAATATAGCGCTCAATTTTTATAAAAACTGCTAATTGCGGGCGGAAAGAGTTTCCTGTATACTTTTTTCAGGTAGCCTTGAAGGGGTTTTATCCCGTGAGGAAATACCTGCGGGGCATGGCGGTGCCCCGTGCCGTTTCCTGTCAATAGACGGGCACGGTAAAATTTATCAACTCCTGCGTCGATGTAGGAGCAAAAATCTGTTAAGGAGAGAAAACAATGGAAGAAAGAAAAGGCTTTGGAACCAATTTCGGGTTCCTGATGGCCGCGGTCGGCTCTGCAGTCGGCCTGGGCAACATCTGGGGCTTCCCCAATAAGATGGGCGCCTCCGGCGGCTTCACGTTCCTCATCATCTATCTGATCCTGGCGGTCCTGTGCGGCTTCATCGTTATGGTGGGCGAGCTGGCCATCGGCCGCAAGACCGGTCACGGCGCCGTGGGCGCGTACAAGGCTCTGTCCAAGAAGTTCAAGTGGATGGGCTGGCTGGGCATCCTGTCCGCCTTCTTCATCCTGTTCTTCTACTGCGCACTGGGCGGCTACTGCATCAAGTACACCGTTCTGAACATCGGCGATCTGTTCGGTGCCGGCTTCGGCTCCAATGGCCTGTCCGGCGGCGAAATTTTCGGCAACTTCCTGGGCAGTCCCGTTGAGGGTGTTATCTACGGCCTTATTTTCGTGGCGCTGACCATGCTCATCGTTATGGGCGGCGTCGGCGGCGGCATCGAGAAGGTCTGCTCCGTGGGTATGCCCGCCCTGTTCGTGGCCCTGCTGATCTGCATCATCCGCGCCTGCACCCTGGAGGGTACCGACGTGGCCGTGCAGATCCTGCAGGCGGACGGTTCTCTCGTGGAGGGCGTTGTTAACGGCAGTGCTCTGGACGGTCTGAAGTACATGTTCTCCCCCGGCTGGGCGGCCAATGTCGGCTATTATGTGCCCGCCAAGGCGGTTGTTGACGGCGTGGAGGTCTCCTCCATCATGGTCAATGGCGTGGCACAGGCCATCGTCTCCTACCAGTCCGGCGCTCCCAGCATCTTTAACGTTGTTTCCACCGCTGGCGGCCAGATGTTCTTCTCCCTGTCTCTGGGCATGGGCGCCATGATCACCTACGGCTCCTACCTGCAGAAGAAGGAGAACCTGCAGAAGAACGCCCTGCTGATCATCATCATGGATACCATGGTGGCCCTGATGGCCGGTCTGTGCGTCATGCCCGCCCGCTTCGCCCTGGATCCCGCTGGCAACATCGGCGGCCCCAAGCTGCTGTTTATCACCATGCAGAACGTGTTCCACTCCATGGGTACACTGGGCCCCATCTTCGGCATCCTGTTCTATCTGCTGGTGGTGTTTGCCGCCATCTCCTCCTCCATCTCCCTGCTGGAGGTCATCGTGGCCCACTTTGTGGATAAGGCCCGTATCGAGGGCAAGGGCGACAAGCGCAAGAAGTACACCCTGATCGCCGCGGCTCTGGTGGGCCTGGGCTGCATCCTGGTCTGCGCCGACTGCCTGGGTTCCAGCGGTATCGCACCGGCCAATATACTGAATATAGCGGAACCCAAGAACTGGGCGGCTGACTGGCTGGACTTCTGGGATGCACTGTCCGAGGGCGTTATGATGCCCCTGGGCGCCCTGCTGATGTGCCTGATGATCGGCTGGGAGGTCGGCCCCGAGTTCGTCAAGGAAGAGGCGGAGCAGTCCGGTCATGCCATGGGCAGCTACGGCTTCTTCAAGGTCTGCGTCAAGTTCATCACCCCGCTGTGCATGGTCCTCATCCTGTACGGCCAGATCAAGGATTTCTTCTTCTAAGTAAATGCAGAACGCCGGAGCAATGCTCCGGCGTTCTTTCTGCCGCAAAAGGCCGGGCGCTTTCAGCGCCCGGCCTTTTGCTTACTTAAGCGTAATGCTGTTTTGCAGTACGGCAACGCTGTACAGCAGCAGTACATCCGCCCCCTCCGGGAATTCCGTCACCCGTGCCAGCGCGTCTGTGGCCATATACCGGATATCGACCACATAGACGGTGCGGTAGCTGCCCGCCAGCAGCGGCACAAGGCTGCTGCCGAAGGAATCCCGGAACACGATCAGCGTCCGGTCGTTGTCCGCCGCCGGGTTTTCGATCCGCAGCAGCGCCTTCGGTCCGCCCAGAAACAGGTCGTAGGGCGCCTTCTCCGCCGCCGTCAGATCATACACGCCGCCGGTGCTGTCCGTCTCATAGTCGTACACCGTGCAGCCATCCAGCAGGGGAGATGTGATATAGGACAGGACGTCCGCCGTCAGCGGCTCCGCCGTCTTTCCCCAGTAGCTGCCGTGAAATTCGCCCGCCAGCGCGCACAGCGTCTCCTCCGTCGTGTCCGGCACAGATGCACCCATGGCCTCCGATATGGCCTGCGCCACGGCGGAAAGACGCTCCTGCCGCCAGTGGGGATCGGTGCGGTAATAGTCCTCCAGCGCCAGCAGCGGCGCGATGTCGATGATCTCCACCGGCAGCCGCTGCGCCAGATAGTCCGCCGTCTCCTGGGCCCCGGCGGGCGTGTAGCCCTCCGGCGGCTCCATAAAAGCGGCCTTATCTGGGATCACGCTCATATATACGTGTTCCGACCCGGAGAAATATGCCTCCAACAGGTGGGAAAACCGCTTCACGGCGAAGTCCAGCGATTTCTCGCTCCACGGTGCGTCGGTGGCGGCGGCATAGCCACGGTACACATATACCTCCGGCAGCGTATCCTCCTGCACCCGCCGGGTGGGAATGGCGGCAGCAGCTATGACCATAGCCGCTGCCGCCAGCAGAAATACGCCTCGCTCTATCCAGCGCTTCACAGGATGGCCTCGTCGTAGACGGGCTGCACGCCGAAGATGCCGTTCAGGTGGGACATAAAGGTGTCCACAAGATCCTCGGCACCGAACACGGACACCACATACTCGCCCACCACGGCCACGGCAACCTTATCGGGGAAGCCGCACATCCACTGCCGCTGCTGGATGTTGTCCCGCAGGGCGGTGGCCAGCGCATCGGCATCATCGGTGCAGTGGTACGCCGCGGCGGTAAAGGTGTTCTGGTTCATCATATGGACCAGCGACGCGGCCTGATCCACCTTGGCCGTCTCCGGCAGGCCGAGGGCACTGTCCACAGCGGCGCGGTCGGTCAGGTCATAGACGCCGGGGGCGTCCTCCTTGCTGTTCGCCTCGGAGTAGTCGCCGCCGCTGGCGGGGAACTTCTCGTCCTCGGTGTAGGTGCTCCACACCTTTTCCAGCAGGTCAAGAGCGCTGGCAGGCGCGGCGGGCTGGTCGCCCTTGCTGTCGTTCTTCGTGCCGCAGGCGGCGAGACTCAGGGTCAGCACGGCGGCGAGCACAAGGGAAATGATTTTTTTCATCGTGTAGTTTCCTCCTGAAATAGGTTTCTGTCCATTGAGACGGAGCGCGGTGCGATTTGGTTCCATGAAAATTCTGCCGCGTTTACAGCCAGCTCTGGTCAAAGCCGTAGGGCAGCAGCTCCTTCAGCGCGAAGCGCTTGCTCTCGCCCTTTCCGTTCAGGCAGATCACCGTCAGGTCGGGCGCGAATTCCATCATCACCTGCCGGCAGGTGCCGCAGGGCACGCAGTGATCCTCGCTGCGGCCGGCGATCACGATGGTGTCGAAGTCCCTGTGTCCCTCACTGACCGCCTTGACCATGGCCGTCCGTTCGGCGCATATCGTGGCGCCGTAGGCGGCGTTCTCCACGTTGCAGCCGGTGAATACTGTGCCGTCCTTGCACAGCAGCGCCGCGCCCACCGGGAAGTGGGAATAGGGTACATAGGAACGCTCCAGCATGGCCACCGCCATATCACAAAGCTGCTTTTCCGTCATGGTGCATCCTCCTTATGGTTTCCGTTTTTTGGTAGTCCTATACGTCAGCTCAACTCCGCCTTACCGGTGTAGAGCTGATAATACTTGCCCTTCTGCGCCAGCAGCTCCTGATGGTCGCCGCGCTCAATGATGCGCCCGTGCTCCAGCACCAGAATGGCCTGACTGTTTCGCACGGTGGACAGCCGGTGTGCGATAACGAACACCGTCCGGCCCTCCATCAGCGAGTCCATGCCCTGTTCGATCAGGTTTTCCGTCCGTGTGTCGATGGAGCTGGTGGCCTCGTCCAGGATCAGTACCGGCGGGTCGGACACTGCCGCCCGGGCAATGGCCAGCAGCTGGCGCTCGCCCTGGCTCAGACTGCCGCCGTCTCCGGTGATCACCGTGTCGTACCCCTGGGGCAGGTGGCGGATAAAGCTGTCGGCGTTGGCCAGACGCGCCGCCGCGCGGATGTCCTCGTCGGTCACGCCGGCGGCGGTCAGCCCGTCGTCCAGCACCTCCCGGAGCAGGGCGACCGCTCCCTTCCCCTCGCGCGACCAGTTGCGCGCGAAATCAGTCTGGGCTCCGCCCAGAATATGCACACGGCTGATTCCGTTCAGACCCATACCTCACACCTCCTTCGCCCGGAAAAACGGGCGGAAATCAAAGGCGGAACGGCGGCCGTGCAACGCGGGAACAGCCCGCAGACGCGCCAGCGCTGCCGTCTCCTGCCCCCCGCAGCACAGCGGCTCGCAGAGCCGGAATCCGTCGCCCGCCGTGCCCAGCGCATCCAGCAGTGCCAGCGGCGGGCACCAGTCAAAGCCGGTCGCCATCGCCGTGTCGGCATCGTGCAGGGAACAGCCGGTCTCCTCCGCCACCACGGCGGCATACAGCAGGTACTGCCCCAGCATCCTGCGGCAGAGCGCAGCCTCCTCCGAGCCGTCATACAGCAGGACGCGGAACGCCCCGGCATAGTCGCCCGTGTGCAGGCAGGCGCACATCGCCCGCGCGAACGGAACAGTATAGCGCACCGCCGGACGGTAGGCATCCGACGCTATGTCGTAGACCTCCCG
>ERZ831979.1281-NODE-1281-length-23013-cov-8.425081_pt1 | contig 23013 bp, 15 predicted proteins | sample MGYA00519952_ERZ831979 | MGnify/ENA primary metagenome ERZ831979 (study PRJEB31850, sample SAMEA3708723) | human gut metagenome | biome: human gut; feature: human-associated habitat; material: faeces | place: China | collected 2014 ...
CACTTAAGTGGCGAGGTTGTTTAGGCGAGTGCATGGAAGGATGCGTCGCATACAGCCACACCGACTTTGTCTTGTGCACTGGAGTTGGATGCTCCAGTCGTTTTCCGGCCCGGTTGTAACCTTATGTATTTGAGCAACCCCGTTCAGCTTTCCGTACGTAACATCCAAAATTGACGGCCCTTACGTTCGGACGAATAACCTTGGAAGGCACCCCTTTCATGCATGTATGTTAACGCCTTTATTACAACGGTTTCTAAAATGCCAGTCCTGGGTGTCATAACCCTATAACGACGTGCAAATGAATTCGCCCTTCGCAAGGCCGTGAGCAGAAACAACCGTTATTGCTAGCGGTGTTTTCCGAAAAATTCACTTCTTTTTTTTAAAGAACAATCATGATTAGCAAGAAGAAAGTTACGGCCCTCGCCTTGGCCGGTTTGTTCGTGACGCCCGTTCTGGCTGCAACTGAAGTCAAGTACAACGAAATTCGAAGCGGCGACGGATATCTGACGGCCGGTGACAAGCTTTTCAGTCAGGCACTGGAGAACTCTCGTAACAGAACGGACTCCAGCAAGGACGCCGTCAAACTCTCGATGTGGGGCAAGCACAGCGAAAATAGTATGGACGGACTCACCGAGCTTAAGCTGTCGTCCGGCAAAACCTACGACAACGTCAGCTTCATCTTGTTTGCCGACAACTCCGTGCAAGACAATCCCATTCATCAGTCAAGCTTCAGTCTTGATAAAACGAATCTGACGTTGTCGAGAGGCATCCTCTTCAGGAATGCTTCCAACTCCATCGAAACGAATCAGGCTGGCACCTACGATCCAAACAAGGTCAAGAAGGACCTTCAAAACCGGTCCAAACTCACTCTCAACGACCAGAGCTCCCTCACCGGTAACGTCATCAATCAATTCAACACGCAGATTGAGGGGCTGATGAATAATGGCAAGTACTACTACTATCAGATTGGATTGGTCAACAATACTGAAGTATCCCTGACATCTTCCCGGTGGACGGGAGACCTCAAGGACGAAATCAACCTGAACGGGACTTCTCTTGGCGAAGCCGTCAACAAAGAAGACGCGCTCAGTAAAAACGTCATCAGCCTCAAGAACGGCTCGATCTGGACCGGCGGCGTGGACGTTGCCAAGAAGTCGACGGTAGACGTCACCCTTGACGAAACGTCGTCTTGGACGGTGAGCAGGAACAGCAGGGTCAACTCTATCCAACTTGCTCCGTCCGTGTCCCGTCAGGCCGCCAAGAACAGCGGCGTGACGATCGGCAACGGCGTAACGCTCACGATTGCCGAAGGCTCTTCCGCGAGCACCATCAGCAGCCTTCAGACAGGCACGGGCTCGAGCCTCGAGGTTGAATCGGCTCAGGTGACGATCAACAGCATCGGCGGCAGCGGGACGGTCCAATTGAACAAGAACGGTGTCGTCACGATCGAAGCCGCCTCCGATGAGGTCAACGCTACCCTGACGTCCCTTGACGGCTCGAAGCTCACGACCGCCGAAAACGTCAGCGCCAGCGTGACGATTGCAGGCGCCCTGGCCGACGAGATGGGCATGGACGCCGTCATCAAGGCCTACAACGACGGCAAAAACTACGACGGGAACGGCACGGTCACCTTCTCCGGCGGCCTCATCGGGGACGACCTCATTGGCCGCAACGATGAAAATGGCGTATTCGTGCAGGAGTCCTCGCGCAAGAACACCCAACTCGTCTCGATTGGCGAAGGTACGGCCATCACGATGATGCAGTGGCGTGCCGACGCCGACGACATGGCCCAGCGCATGGGCGACCTTCGTAGCGGCGACGGCACGGCCGGCGCTTGGGTGCGCACCTTCGGCGGCAAAGCCGAAGCCGGTCATGTCGACAACAAGTACTACGGCATCCAGGCGGGCGTCGACGCCCTGATCGGCACGGGCGGCACGAAGCAGTTCGCGGGCGGCGCGCTCTCCTATGCGACGGGAGACGCAGACTTTGCGAACGGCACGGGCGAAAACTACATCGGCACGCTGACGGGCTACAGCACCTGGCTCTTCGAAAACGGCGCCTACATCGACGTGACGGCCAAGTGGGGCAAGCTCCACAATGAATTCGACCTCGCCGTCGACACCCGAAAGCTCTCGGGCCGCTACAGCACGCAAGCGCTTGCGCTGACGGTTGAATCCGGACACCGCTTCCCGCTCAGTCGCCTGACCTACGTTGAGCCGCAGGTCGCCTTCACGGCCTCGCACATCTTCGGCGAAGACTACGGCGCGTCTGAAGGCGTTACGGTCGAGCAGGATTCGATCAACTCGTACGTGGCACGCGTGGGCCTTCAGGCCGGCGTCAACTGCCCGAACAATATGGGAGCGTTTTTCGTTCGCGCCTCCTACCTCTACGACCTTGACGGCGAAACGTCCACCACGGCCCGCATGGCCAATGCCAAGGATGCCAATCGCTTCGATCAGGACTTTGGAGGCGGTTGGTATGAGTTCGGCCTCGGCATGAACGTGAACTTCACGAAGAATCTGTACGGCTACGCCGACTTTGAATACGTGACGGGCGGCGAAATCAAGACGCCGTATCGCTGAAATGCCGGCGTCAGATACGCCTTCTAACCGAATGCCCTGACGAGCATCCGTTCCGGACGCACTTGAGGCCGCTGCTTTTCCCACATGGGCGCAGCGGCCTTTTGCTTGCTGCAGGACAGCATCCTGCATTCCGGAAACAACGGGCAACCTCGTCGGGCTGACCCCGGAATGCCCGGCCCGAACGAGGCAATCCGGACACACCCCGCTCATTCGTCAGTTCGAAACGCAAATCGTGTTCGTGAGAAGGGTGAAGATGACGACGATCGCCGGATCGACCGCCATGCGGCGACTTGTCTGAACATGTTGTACGCAGATCTTGAAAAAGAAACCCAAGCCCCGGAACGGATCCGTGAGGCCGTTCCAGCCTGAGCAACAGCCTGGCTTGACGCCGGTGTCGTAGTCATTCAAGCCTGAGAAAGCATCACCGAGCGCGAGTTCGGGAGGTTCCGACGGCGGGGGATTACGTCCCTTGCCGTACAAGGGCTGCGTCAGCAAGGATTTCGTGGTCGGAGTGACAGCAAATCGGGGGCACCCCCGAGGCGAAAAGCCTCGACTGTATCGAACCCCTCCCACTTCAGTGGCGAGGTTGTTTAGACACATTTACACCCGTTGTCCTTTCGGGTCGACACGGGAACGGGCGATGAAGCCTACGCCGTCGGCTTGAGCTGCGCATCGTGCTGCAGGTTCGCCCGGGTACCGGGCTTCGCCGTCAAGGACCTGATCGTTTAGGGCTGATTTACCGGACTTATCCACATGCACGCGGGTCCCGCTTCCGGATTGGATACAGGACCCACGGCGTTGGGGACATGCCCGGACGTCGAAAAGGCCGCACGTCCCTGTGGAGCAATGCGGCCTTCGTCAATGCACTTGCGGGACGGCTGGTCTCGGTCCTTCGTTAGAAGTGGTAGGAAACGCCGGCACCGAAGCCGTAGGCGATGTCGCCGTCAACCATCGGGCTGTCCTTGATTTCCTTGGAGAGGGAGCGGACCGTGCCTTCAGCGTAGACGCTGAACTTTTCGGAGATGCGGTAGTCGCCGATCAGACGGAAGTACGGGGAGACGCCTGCATCGGCGCTGTAGGCATCGAGGCCGCTGCGCTTGGATTCGGCGTGAGAGATGCCGTAGTAGTAGTCGTTGAACTTTTTGCTCGTGAAGAGGACGCCGACCTGCGGGGTGACGCCGAAGCCGGCCATGTCGAAGCGCTTCAACCAGCTCACGTCGCTCATGAAGCCCTCGGACTTGCCGGAAATGTCGGCGCCGACGCTCGCCATGATCTGGCCGAGTTGACTGCGCCAGACATAAGTGACGTTGGCGAAGAAGGATCGGTCGCGGTCGTCGAGCTTCTTCATCCGGGCGTCGTCCGAGTCACCGGCGTCAAAGCCGAGTCCCATGTAGGAGACCCCGAGCGTCAGTCGATGCGCATCCGTCTTCACGAGGTAGCCGCCCGCCTCCAAGCCCTTGAAGTAGAAATGATCGGTTTCAATGTTCATGGCCGGGACGGGCCAGACCTGAGGGTCCGTGTCGCGGTAGCCGCCGTCCCAGACGTGAACGCCGAGACCGGCGGAACCGGTGAATTCGGCGTGGGCGGGAACGGCGAAGGCGGCGCACACGGCGCCGAGAACGGTAGCGGTCTTGAACTTGCTGGCAAGCTTCATGATGAGTGTATTCTTTTGTGGTTTCTTGTGGATTTGAAATCCTAAACCCCTGTCGCACTGTGTCAGGGAGGAATTTGCTGAATGAACGTTTGTTCAGCGAGGCGACACTATACAGCAACGGCGCCTCTCGTACAAAGACGACGAAATGCCGAGAACGCCCTTCCCCCGCTCGTGAAGCGCCTTCGGCTTCACGTTGACTTCAGTGGGAATCACATATTGGACGTCTTTCCCTCTGCGAGAGGCTCTGGCAGTAGATCGGCCTGTTTTCAGCGCCAGTCCGGACCCTGGAACTAAGGGATTTCCCTAGCTTGCACAATTCCCGCTTGCGGCGTGACTTTTTTTGCCACAGGTCCAATTCAAGAACTTTGAGCAAGTCGTTGAGAGAAACGGGCAAAGACGAAAAGGCCGTGAGGTGCAGAATTCCCTGCATGAAGGCGGACGGGCCGCGTGCCGGAGCCGTCCGCAACGCACGCACCCTACGAACAAGGAGACCGGATCATGCAGTCCTTTACCTACCATTCACCCACGAAGCTTCATTTCGGCGTCGGCGCCGTGGCCGACCACATGGCTGACGAGGTTGCCTCACGCGGCTGTAAAGTGGCGCTCGTCGTCACGGGCGGCGGCAGCGTGCGCCGCAACGGGGCGCTCGACGCAGTCCTCAAGGCCCTTGAAGCTGCGGGCGTGCGCGCCGTCGAGTTTTCAGGGATCGAACCCAATCCGCGCGTGACGTCGGTTGACCGCGCTGCAGCCCTCTGTCGCGCTGAAGGCGTGGATCTCGTGATTGCCGTTGGCGGCGGCTCGACAATGGATGCCTCGAAGGCGATCTGCGCGGCGGCCAGACATGACGGTCCCGCCTGGGATTTCGTGCTCGACAACAGTCTCGTGAAAGACGCCCTTCCCCTCATGACGGTCAACACCATCGCTGCAACGGGCAGTGAATATGACAACGGGGCCGTCATCTCGAACATCGAGACCAACGAGAAGCTTCCGCTCGTGAACGACCTGCTCTGGCCCGTCGTCTCCTTCATCGATCCGACCTATACGATTACGGTTCCCACCCGCCAGACCGTTGCGGGCTCCTGCGACACCATGAGCCACTTCCTGGAACAGTACTTCGTGAAGGACATCTCGACCGTGGCCGAAGGTTTCATCGAAGGCATCCTGCGTACGGTGATCCGCAACACGCCCGTCGTGCTCGAAAATCCTGCCGACCTCGACGCTCGGTCCGAACTTCTCTGGGCGAGCACGCTCGGCTGCAACGGCATCGCAGCGCTTGGCTCTCAGGCCTCCGGCTGGCCCTGCCACGCCATTGAGCACGAGGTGAGCGCCTGGTACGACATCACGCACGGCATCGGTCTGGCGATCCTCACGCCGCGCCTCCTGCGCTATTTCCTTGAGAAGGACGCAGAGTTCCTGAACCGCTTTGCGGGCTTTGCCGAACGCGTCATGGGCCTTTGCGCCGACGAGTTTGATTCTTGCGAGGCGCTCGCTGAGGCAGGTCTTGTGAAGCTTGAGGCCTTCTACAAGTCGATCGGGGTGCCCTCGGGCCTTGCTGAGCTCGGCATCGACGACACGCACTTCGAGGCCATGGCAGAGCACATCGAGAAGCACTGGTTTGCGCCGCTTGAAGCATTCCCCGTTCCGTTCACGAGGAAGGACGTCGTGGAGGTGCTGAAGCGCAGCCTCTGAGAAGCCTGAAGATCTGAAGAAGCTCCCGCCGTTTTGTTCATTCGGTTCGGTGGGCGGGAGCAAAGGAAACGCCGCCGGTGGAGAGTATCCGCGGCGGTGTTTCTCATCCCACGCTGTTGGGCGTGCTCCTCTTCCTTCCCGACAAAGACAATCGCCCGAACGTCGTGAAATGTTCGGGCGAGGTTGGAGGTGACTGTTCGAGGTGAACCGTCAGCTCACCTCGTGTATGGCATCCGTCTGTCAGGACGATCAGAACGCATGTCTCACGCCGACGGTGGCGCGCCAGTCTTCGTCAAGCCAGCCGCCGCTCGTACGTTCGACGTCCGCCCAGAAGTAGGTGGTGGGCGTCAGGTTGAAGTTGGCGCCGAGGCCGTATTCAACCCAAGTGTCCTTGCCGTCGATCTCGACGATGCCCGTGCTGCCGGAAGCCGTGCCCTTGATCCTGCTGTCACCCAGGAACTCGTGCACGACGGACGCGCGGAGGTAGACGTCACCCTTGTTGTTCGGGCACTTGATGCCGGACGCAAAGCCGAGACGCCCCGTCAGGCTGTCAAGACCTTCGACCTCGTAACGTGCTTCGCCAAGGGTGAAGTCATCACTGTTGATGTAGGTGTAGACAACTTCAGCCTGAGGTTCGACATAGAACATGTTGGAGAGATCCACGCGCCAGCCGCCTTCAGCGGAGACGCCGATCGCCAGGCTGTCCATCTGTCCCTTCATCGAGCCGTCGACTGTCATGTCATTGTCAAACTTGGACATGCGGACCACCGTGTCGAGGAACATGCCGTTGTCGGCCATCCAGGTTGCATAACCAGCAAGACTGTAGCCCTGCATGTCGGACGAGCTGCGGATATAATCCATTTCACCGTAACGCCGACGCGCGGTGCATCGGGCGTGGCAACCGTGTCGATGCCTACCTGAATCGTGTGGAATTCGCTGTCAAGTCCACTGTCACCCGAGAGCTTGCCGCCGTCATAGCGGGCCCAGGCGCCGTGTGCACCGTTGGAAGTACGAAGGTCACCCATGCGCTTGCGCAGATCGGTGGTGAGCATGCGGTTCATCGCGAGCGGCATGGCGGCAGCCATTTCAAGAGAGGACTCCATGATGGAGTTCGTCTTCTCGGTCACCGTCGATTCGTCGATCTTGCCTTCCTCGGTGAGCTGAGCCGTCTTTTCACCGGCAACAAGGCCTTCCTTCATGACCAAAGTCGTGCCTTCGGCGCCGTTCGTGATGGAAACGGCTTCGCTGAAGGCATTGAGGTCGCCGCCGAGCTTGTCGTTGAGACTGCCGGAGGCAACAGCGTCGAGTGTCGACCCATCCGTGAGGCTTGCAACGCTGAGCGTGCCGGCGGCGGCGTCATTGAGTACGATTACGCCATCTGTGCTCGCGAGAGCGCCCTCAACCTTCATGGTGCTGCCTTCGGCCAGTTCGACCGAGGCCTTGTCGAGGGTCACTGTCGAAGCTGCATCAACAGCAACCGCGCCGTCGACGGAGGTGGTGCCGGAAACGAATCCCAGAGCGCCCTTCTCTTTGGCCCGCACGTCACCGACGATCTGATTCTGCTTGCCTGCGAGCCTCAGAGCAGAACCTTCGCCCTTCACGGTCAAGGCGACGGACTCTTTGGTGCCATCGATGACAACGTTCGCATCGCCGGCAACGGCGACTTTGGCCCCACCTGTTGAGACGATGCCATACCCCTTTCCCAAGCCTGTTTCAACTGTAATGCTGGTTGCGGTGTTCGCGCCGATCGTAATGGTTGATTGATTGTCAGCGTAAATGCCGTAGACTTTTTCAGAAGTATGATCGCCCGGCGAGTCGTCTTCGACGCCAGGGTCCACGTTCATCGTGATAGTGAATTTCTGGGCCTGTACGTCAAAGTCCACTTTACTCGCCGCGATTGCCTTGGTTCCCGTCGAATAGCTAGTGCCGTCGTTGTCAACTCCAGCACCGTCCAGGTCGATTTTCAGTTCCTTGACCTTTTCCGTGACTTTCCATGTACCGCTCTCTCCCTGAATGCCGACCACATTCGTCTGAGCGGTCTTGTCTCCCGGCAGGACTTTGCCCTTGAGAAGCACCGTGCCGTCATTGTTGAAAGTGAGCTGTCCCGGAGCATCGACAACCGTTACACCGTATTTGCTGTACGAATGGATTTCAACGTCCCCGTGATTCGAAAAATCGAGGGTCGCATTATCCTTGACCGTCACGCTCTGGGAGGTGTAGTCTTCCGTCGTGGTTTTCACGAACACGGAACCACCCGTGAATTTGGCGGAAGCAGTTTCGGTGCCATTGCCATTCACCAGAAGCCCGAAGCCCCATTTGCCTGAACCGACCTTTCCTGACACGTCGATGACCGTTCGTTCAGAATCGAACACGACTGTTGCGCTGTTCTGAGCGTCGGGCCGTCCATTCACCTGAATGCCTGCAAACTCCTGAGTGGCGTCATCCGAGTGGAACTTGACCTCCAGGAAGTCGCCCCCGAAATGACCGGAGCTGCCCTTGCCGATGTAAATGCCGTCTTTTCTGTGGGCCGGTTCAACGTAGCTGCATCCTGTCACCTTGAGATTGTCGCCGGAAATGCTGTTGCCGTCATCTATCACGCTGATTCCGGTATCCACAACCTTGTTGGAGTAGTCGGTGGAAGTGGCGCCTGCAAGGTTGGTAAAGGCCATGAGCACCGCAGCGGCGAGAAGCGTTTTCTTCATGGTGTTCCTCCTATGATCTTTAGCAATGGAATTTCTTGGCGGATCAGGCAGGCAATGGCCAAGCAGACTTGTTCGGCCGTGTGTCTGCTGCGAATATAGACTTCGTACGGAAATCTTATTAAGGAGTCATCCGCATGACAAGATCGTACAGACGCCGGTGTTGTTTTAAAGAAACAGGGATTTCGATAGGATTGTTGGTAGTGGTCTTGCTTAATGGGTAATCGATCGGCGTGCAGGCTGGTACGAAGGGAACTATGATGGATTGCATAATGAAGGCGAGTTTCAGGGAAGTCGATTTCATCTTGCGAAACGCCCCTTTCGTTCAATTGGCTCCCTTTCCTCCCCTGCTCTGGTGCCTCGGAAGAAACTTTTTCTCCCTCCTCGCCAACCCGTGTATGATGCAGGAATAGTTCTCCCCGAACGATTTTCGAGAGGTTGAGTTCCATGAGCGAAACAAAGGCTCCGGCTTCAATGCCCGTCTTTCCCGACGACTTCTGGGAGAGAATCAAACTTCATCGCGAGGCGATGGAGATGACGCTCGACGACCTCTCCCATGACACGGGCGTCCCCGTCGATGCACTCGAGCTCCTTGAACGCGGTGAGGACGTGCCGATCAGCACGCTCGTCCTTGTTTTCAAACGCCTCGGCCTTGCGCTCGACTTCGTACGCGGCGTGATACTCATGACGCCGATCCCAAAGGACGTCAAGGTCGTGCCGCTCACCGAGGACGAACTCCATGGCTGGTTTTGACGCAAGGGTTCTTCTCGGAGACCGCCTCGTCGGGTTTCTGCACTGCGACCCCAATCGCCTCGGCCTCTCCTTTCGTTATTGCGAAGAATGGCGCGCAGCTGGCTTTCCTCTTTCGCCCGCCCTGCCGCTTGACGGACGTTTTTCCGACATTGACTCGACGGCCTTCTTCGAGAACACGCTTCCCGAAGGCTGGATCCGTACCCGTCTTTCGAAGCTCACCCGCATTGACGAATCTTCCGTTGCCCCACTCTGCCTGTACCTGCGCTCCGACCTTCCCGGCGCCTTGAGGCTTGAGTATGATCAGCTTCCCGACCGCGCCGAGGAGGACTTCCGCGAAGTGACTCTTGAGGAGATCGAGGCCAGGCTTGACGCACTGCCTCTCAATCCCATCGAGATCTGGGACGGACGCTTCCGCGTTTTCGCAGCAGGCGCGCAGCCGAAGCTCACCATGCTCAAGCTCGACGGCAAATACGGATTCGCCACGGGCGGCGGCCTGGCCTCGGACAGGATCCTCAAGTTCGAGACCTCGTGCCCTGCTCATCTCCTTCTCAACGAACATCTGACGCTTTCTCTTGCTCGCCTTTCCGGCTTTGATGCGGCAGACGCCAGACTCATCGCCCTCGGACGCCACCGTGCGCGTGAGGTGATCCGTTTTGACCGCCGTGTCGATCAGACCGAAAACGGTGTTCGCGTGAGGCGCCGCCACGTCATCGACGCGTGCAAGTCGCTCGGCCTCCTTTCGTTTTTCAAGTATGAGGATGAGCATCCGGACGGGATCTCGTTGAATCGCCTTTCGTCGCTCGCGCAGTTCATGGCGGACCCACGGGCGTTTCGCCTGGAGCTCTTCAGGCGCATGGTCTTCTGCCTTCTCGCCGGCTGTTCCGACATGCACGGCAAGAACATCTCCTTTGCACGAACCTCCGGCGGCTTCATGCCGGCGCCCGTGTACGATCTGGCGAACGCCCGCATCATCGACGGCATTGATTCTTCGCTCGCAATGTCGGTGGGCGGCTGCCGTCGCTTTGAGGACATTGATGCCTTCTTCAGGAGGCGAACGGCATGGGGCTTACGATGGATGAAGCCCGTGCCGCTTTGAGAGAAGTGATTGATCGCGTCGAAGGGGCGCTCGACGAGGCAATGCCGCCCGACTTTGCCGCCGACGAGGAGCGTCGTTACGCGGAGCGTTGGCGTAACGACGTGGCCAGTGCTGCAGCCCGGCTCCTGTCATCTTGATCTGAAGAGGCTTTCCGGCCGCTTCAGCCTCACCGGGTTTACAAAAGAATGCCGCCCGGCAGGATGACCCGTCGGGCGGCAGGATGTGGAACGGGCTTCCCGTCAGGACAGGCCCGTTGTCAGCACTCTATCAGAAGCGGTACTGCGCGTTGAGCATCAGCTTCGTGGCGGAACGTTCCTCGTTGCCCCAGTCGTAACCGGCATTGAGGCCGAAGCGGAAGTTCTCCTTTTCGACAGCCGCGCCGAGGTTAGAGCGAACCTTGACGTCGTCGGTGAAGGTGAAGTTGTAGGTGCTCTCGGCGCCCGCGAAGCGGACGCTGCTGTCGATCTCACGGTCGCCCGTCGTCGGGACGACTGCGAACGTGAAGTTCGGGCTCACCATGAAGCCGCTGGCGTCGAACGCCTTGGCAACCTTCGCGCCGATCGGGAATTCGACGGTGGTCGCATTGGCGTCCTGGACGGAAGCACCGTGGCCGTTGTCATAGCCGTCCGCGCGGACGTGGTAGACGTCCATGCCGACGAACGGCGTGAACTCGACGCCGAAGTCCCAGGTGCGCTGGGCCTTCACGCCCACCGAGTAGACGGCCGTCGTCGTGTCGGTGTCGATGTCGGCCGCGCCGCTCATGGTGAGGTCGGACTTGACGAAGGTCATCGAGGCGTCGACCAGAAGGTCGATGCCGCCGACGGTGGTCATGCCGTAGACGGAGAGACCGTAGAAGTCGAAGTCGTCCTTGACGCCCACGGCGTCGTTTTCGCTGTCGCTGGTGCCTGCCGTGAAGGCGGCGCCCACGACGGCGTTCGCGAGCGCAATGTCACCGCCCACGACGAGGCCATAGGCATCGGTGTCGACGTTGAGCGACTGGGCGCCCGTGGAGATGCCCTTGAGCTTCGTCCTGCCGCCCGTCACCTGGGCCCAGAAACGGCTGCCTTCGGCGTTGCCGGCTTCGCTGCGAACGGCGTCGCGCAGTTCAGACGCACGGTCGTACGCGGTCGTGAAGACGGCGGCGGCGCCTGCCGTGTTCATGGCGGCGTCAAAGCGCGCGGCGATGTCGGCAAGCGATGCCTTGCCCGTGGCGTCCGTCAGGAGCCCGTCGGCCCAGGCGCTGCCCGAGGCCATGCCCGCATTGGCGAGCGGACCGCCCTGCATGAGGTCGCCGTAGACGTTCGAGGCGTCGGCAAGCTTCGAGGAGACGAGGCCCGTGTCGTCGACGGCAATGTTCCACATCTTGTTGCCCGCAACGACGTCCTTGAAGAACTCGCCCTCGGCTTCACCCGTGGTGAGCCTGAAGGTCTTGTCCTTGGTGAGGCCCACGACGACGGCCTTCGCCTTCTTGTCGATGCTGAAGGACTGGGCCGTGATGAGAGTACCGCCCTCGGTCGTGATGCCGGAGACGTCGACCACGAGCGCGGAGCTCGCGGCAAAGGTGACGGAACCGTCCGCAACGGTCGGGAGCGTGGACTCGCCCGTGAGCGCACCGTTGACGACGAGCGCACCCGTGCTGACGGTGATCGGCTTGGCGACGTAAGCGGCGGCCGTCACGGCATCCTCGCCCCAGGTGAGACTGCCGTTCGTGAACTGCTCATGAAGCGTGCCTGCGCTTTCGGCGCCGATCACGAAGTAGCTGTTCTGACCGGCGATGAGCTTGCCGTCCACGTCGGTCTTGTTGACGATGAGGCTCGAGGCGTCGGTGATCTCCGTATTCTCCTTCCAGGCAGGATCCAGGAAGAAGGTGAGACCCTTGAGGCTCGCCTCGGCGCTGCCGATCGTGAGGGCGCCCTTCGCGTCGTCACGACCGACGTTGATGACCGTGTCGGTGTCGGCTGCGGACTTCACTTCCTCGACCTTGAGGCTGCCCGTCACGGTGAGCGTGCTCTTCTTCGAAGCGTCAGCGGCAACGGTGAGCGTGCCCACAGTTGCTTCGGCGTTCGCGCCCGCCTTGATCGTGCTTTCGCCCTTCACTTCCATCGTTTCGACGGAAAGGCTGCCCGAAGCCACTTCAACGGCGGCGTTTTCGGCCTTGACCGACGTCACCCTGAAGTCGCCCGTCTGGGTCTTGAGCGTGGCCTTGTCGGTCACCTCGACGGTGGCGTTGAGCGTGCCGTCCGTCTTTTCATTGAGGCTGCCGAGCGTGAGGCCGCCGGTGGCGCCCGATGCGCTCACCGTCTTTTCGCCTTCATGACCTTCGAATGAGATGAGTTCGCCGCCTTCGCTCGCACCCGCAAGCGTCAGGTTCTTGCCGTCGGCCACCGAGACCGTACCCGTGCCCTCGACCTTGAGCGACTGGCCGCCGACGTTCTTGTCAATCGAGACCGTATTGCCCGTGGTGGCGGAAGCCGTGATGTCGACGTTTTCGAGCACCGTGTCTTCTGGAAGCTTCTCGACGCCGATCTCTTCAAGCGTGCCGCCCTGATTGTTCACGAGCGCACCCGTGAAGGCGATCGTGGGCTTCTTGAGCGTTTCGGAGGAGTTGAGCTTCTCGTAGGCGCTCCAGAGATAGTCGAGGTTGTAGGACCCGTCGGTGAAGGTGAGCGTGCTGCCTGCCTGGAAGTCGATGCCCGAATGGAGCACGTTGCCGACGTCCGTGCCTTCGCCATTTGCGCCGAGCGCATTGCTGAAGATCAGGCCCGTCGTGGTCGAGAGGTTGCCCTGGTCTCCGATGAAGAGGCTGCCGTCCTTCATGACGAGATCGGACACCGCGAGCGTGGCGCCGTTGCCGACCTTGATGACGCCGTCTTCAAGGTCAAGACGATCGACCGTGACCTTCGTGTCGCCGTAGATCAGCATGTTGATCGGACGGTCCTGCGTCATGTTGATCTTCATGGCATTGAATGCGTATTCGCCGCCAACGAAGTCGATCTGAGCGGTGGCGGAGTCGCCCGAGAGTTCGATTTCCGTCACCTTGAGGTCGCTGCCGACCTGACCGATGGTGCCCTTTTCGAACTGATATTCGCCTTCGGTGTTCGTGAACCTGAGGCCTCCGTCGACCTCAGTGAACTTCGAGGCGTCTTCAAGGATCGTGCCGCCTTCACGGACGTAGATGTTGCCCGTCTTGATCGAGCCGCTGTTGCTCACCACTGCGTTCTTGATTTCGAGGGTGGTGGTCGAGATGGAGGCGCCTGCGGCGTTCACGAGGGCCGTGTCCGACAGTCTGAGTGCACCCTCGAGGGCAAGCGTGCCGTTGTTCGTGACGGAGCCGCCCGTAATGTTGAGATTGTTGCCGATCTCGCCCCTGGCATTCTGGCCGAAGACAAGCGCGTTGGACTTGCCGATCGTGAAGGTCGTCTCGACAGCAGTCGCAAGGGTGCCGTTCACCACGGCGTCGCCGTTGAAGGTGGTGTTCGCGAGAATGAGGACGGAATTCTCAGTCGTTTCGAGCAGGCCGTTGATCGTCATGGCCTTGTGGGCCGTGACCGTGCCTTCGGTCTTGAGGGCCGTGGTGCCCGTCAGGGTCGTCTCGCCAACGAACTCGACGGTCGCATCCTTGCCTGCAAAGACGGCGGTGTCTTCACCTTCGTTCGAGACGGACTCGACAACGACCTGCGCATTGTCGGATCCGAGAATCACATGGGCGCTGCCGTCGGCCTTGACGCCATAGGCTTTGGCGCCTTGAGCCTTGATGCCAACCGTGCCGAACGCGCTCAACGTGCCGACGTGGTCCGCGAGGATGCCGAACCCCGTCGCGCCGCTCTTCGCGCTGATGGAGACGGCCTTCTCTTTGCCGCCGAGCGTGACGGTGTTTTCGGCGCCTTCAACTCCATTGATCATCAGAACGCCGCGGGCCTCGTCCGTGCCCGCTTCGGTGCGAACCTTCACATTCTGGTCGGCCGTGAAGACAGCGCCCTTCCCTGCATCATGCGGAAGGCTGGAATTGTCCCAGCTGTTGTCGACGATAATGCCCGTGGACTTGACGCCGGAGAGCGCGGTGACCTTCAGGTCGCCTTCAAAGGTGACGGCAGCGGCTTCGTCGCGAAGTTGATTTCCGCCGAGGTCGGTGACGTCGGTCTTGCCGGCCATGAGGGCCACGCCGCGCACAGTGTGCGTTTCGGCGGTGGCCGAGATGTCGGCCGACTTCTTGAAGACGACGCCCGAGGGAACGGGCTGCCACTGTTCGTTGCCCTCACTCGTGTTCACGGGGTTGTTGATGCGGATGCCGTCGGTAATGGTGTTGACGACCTTTCCGCCCATGACGTTCACCGTCGTGACGGCGTCGATCGTCACGTCGTTGTGGAAGATGCCCATGCCGGTGGCCCTGGCAGTCGTGGACGTGGCATTGATCTGAAGCGTGCCGGCATCAAGCGCGAATTCACCTGCGGCATTGATGCCGTAGGCGCGGTCGCTCGATTCGACAGCAATGCGAACGTCGCCCGCCTTGACGCGCAGGCGGGAGATCCGGCCGTTCTTCTGGCCGTTGACGTGCCGCTGTCGGCACTGGCCTTGACGGAGATGGCGCCGGTGACATCCGCATTCACCTTGGCAAAGTCATAAATGCCCATGCCCCAGGCGTTGACGCCCTTTCCGTACCCGGTGCCGCCGTGGTTTTCAGTCGAGACGGCGAGAGAGGAGCCGGCAAGCGTGACGGTCGCATTGCCCGCCATGATGCCTGCGGCAAACTTGTCGGTGTCCTGCTCGCTGTTGACGGCGTCGTGGGTGACGGCCGAGAAGCTCAGCTTCGAGGCCTTCTCAAGGCTGCCGAGACGGACCTCGACGAGATCGCGCTTCGACATGTCGGCATCTGCGGTCATGCCGTTGAGGGTGCGCTCAGCACGAAGTGCCGTGGCGACGCCCGACCCATTCGTGGCCGTAACCTTGACGTTCACGTCGCCGTCGACCTGGGCTACGGTCTTCGAGTCGAGCCCGTTGATGTGCTCGACAAAGGAGAGGCCTTCGAGGCTGTATCGACCGTTCTCCTTGTATTCGCCGCTCACGGTGACGTCAAGACTGCCGTTCTTGATGATGAAGTTCGCGCCGTCCTGTGCACCCACGCCCTTCATGAAGGCGCGGCCCGTGACGCTCGTGGAGACGTCCCCCGTCCAGTTGAGTTCGGTGCCATTGCCGAGGAAGATGCCGGACGTGTTGCTGCCGGCCTTGCCGCCTTCGGGCGGACGAGCGCCCACGACCGTGACGTCGAGCTTGCCGATTCCCTTGAGCGAGGCGCGGCCCGAGGTCGTCTCAACGGGATTCGTGCCCGCAATGTTGAGGCCGTAGGTTCCCAGTCTTCAACGCCCGCCCAGTCATGGTAAGCCTCGTTCACCTTCGTGGCGTTGATCGTGAGGCCGCCTTCGCGGACGACCTTCGTGTTCACGTCCTGGCCTTCCTTGCTGCCAGAATAAATGAAAAGGCCCGTGCCGTTGATCGTGCCTTGCTCGAGCGTCACGGTGTCGGCTTCGTTGCCGATGACGACGCCGTCATCGGTGGCGGAAATGTGGGCGGCTGCGGGAAGGCTGGCGAGAACGGTGGCTGCGGCGACCACGGCGGCCTTGCACCCGCCCTTCTGCATGGAGGACGTCATTTCGTTGACGACCATCATCACGCCGCGGGACTTGTTGAAGACAAGCTTGAAGTTGCGGGAGTTCATGTCGGATGGATCCTGTTGGAGGGGCCGCCTCGGGTGTCTGAAGACGGGCGGCATCTGTTTCTTAATAATGAATCACGAAATTGTCATCGAATCCCGCGCGGAGCGCACGTTTCAGGACCTCTCATCTCACAAAATCCGCGTTAACCCTCATGTGTTTTCGCCACAAACGAGCCTTGAGGTGCAGCGATGTCTCGTGCGGGTGGTTCTTGATGAGAGTCCCGATAAAGAAGGCGGCCCTCCTGATCCGAAGACCGGGAGGGCCGCGCTCAACCGGAAGAGAGGCTGAGTTTTGGTTTGTTAGAAGACCTTGCGAACGCCGATGGTGGCACGCCAGTCTTCGTCAAGGGTCGCGCCTTCGGTGCGTTCGACGTCGGCCCAGAAGTAGGTGTTGGGCGTCAGGTTGAAGTTGGCGCCGATGCCGTATTCAACCCAGGTGTCCTTGCCGTCCTCTTCGAGCGTTGCGCCGTTGGCGCCCGTGATCTTGCGGTCGCCCGCAAACTCATGGACTGCGGAAACGCGCAGGTAGACGTCGCCCTTGTTGTTCGGGCACTTCATGCCGGTGGCGAAGCCCACGCGGCCAATGAAGCTGTTCATGGAGTCAAACGTGTAGGAGGCCGTGCCGAGGTGAAGGTCGTCCTCGTCGATGTAGGTCCACGTCAGTTCGCCCTGCGGCTCGACGTAGAACTGCTCGGAGAGGTTGAAGCGCCAGCCGAACTCACCCGACAGGCTGTAGGCGTAGTTTTCGAGCGTGCCCTTCTTCGCGGCGCCGTCGGCCGTGACGTCGGTCTCGGCCTTCGCGACGCGAGCGATCACGTCGGCGAACATGCCGTTTTCACCGTACCAGAGGCCGTAGGCGGAAAGCGACCAGGCGTCCATTTCGGCGGAACCGCGCGTGAAGTCGGCGTCACCGTTGGTGTAGCTGCCGGCAAAACCGACGCGGAAGTTCTGGTTCGGCACCAGCGTGTCGACGCCGACCTGGATCGTGTTGAAGTCGTTTTCAACGGCACCGCCCGAGAGGCGGCCGCCGTCCCAGCGTGCCCAGGCGCCGGTCGTGCCTTCAGCGGAACGGACGTCGCCCATGCGCTTCCTGATGTCGTTCGAGAGGATGCGGTTGAGGCTGAGCGTCGTGGCGCCGTTGAGCGTGAGGACGTCCTGCATCAGGGTGTTCGTCTTCGTGACGGTGTTGCCCTGCTGGTCGACGATGATTGAGCCGTTGTAGTCGCCTTCCTTCACTTCGCCCGTGATCGTGGCACCTTTAGCATTGATGCGGTCAAGCATCTTGGCGGCTTCTTCGGTCGTCACGTAGTCGGCGGTCTTCGAGGCTACTGCCTTGAGTTCCTTCACGGTGTTGGTGGTCGCCGTGAGCCTGTTCTCGCCAGCGGCGTCCATGACGATCGTGCCGTTCTTGCCCGTGAGCGAGGCAACCGTCACGTTCTTGTCCGTGGCGGAAATGTCGACCGTGGCGTTTTCGACGACGAGGGCGTCAACCTTGCTTTCGCCCTTGACCGTCCAGACGGCGTTTTCCTTGAAGGCGAGCGTGTTGTCGCCATCGGTTGCCGTGGACTGTTCGATGTTCGCCTGACCCGTGAGGAAGGAGTCCTTGCCGCTGAAGGTGAGCGGCATGGAGGCTTTCTTCTGAATCGTCAAGTCGCCCGTGACCTGAAGCGTTTCGGACTTGATGGTCGAAGTGCCGGCCTTGGCAACGACGTCGCCGGTGATGGCCGTCTTCTTCGTGTTGACTGTAAGAACGGGGTCCGAGTCAGAGGATGCAGACTGACCGTCGTAAATGTTCAGCGCGGAGATGTCCTTCTTCTTATTGGTCTCGCTTTCCGTCACCTTGACCGTGAAGACGTCGGCATTGACGGTGACGTCGCCTGCGCTCACCGTAAAAGCGCCGGTCTTGCGCTCAATTCGATCTTCGTCTTCAGGCAAATTGATGTTGGCGTCGACGTGAAGCTCGCTCACGTTGAAGGTTGTTTTGGAGGGATGCTCCGCATTTGCGGCCTGACTCACAAAGGCGGTGCGCTTGTCCGACGACAGGTAGACCTTGCCGCCGCTAATGTTCAGCTCCCCGCCGTTTTGGTTGATCGCGTTTCCATGATTGTTGACGGAAGTGGTTGAGACGTTCAGCACGGCAAAATCGGTGATGTTGATCTTGGTCTCTGTTCCGTAAACGTAGATCGCTGCCTCATTGGTGCTTTTGATGTCAATGATCCCCTTGGTCGGATCATTGGTGGCAATATCAAGCTTCGTGCCATTGTCTTCAGACCAGATGCAGAAACCATTCTTGCTGGTCAGCGCAATATTGTCGGCCTTCAGGCTGGACCCGCTGTCAACACCAAATGCCCTTTGATCTTTACCCGTCACCGTAAGCGCAAGATTACCCTTGCCATGGATGGTAAGGTTCTGGAACGCATAATCGCCGCTCTGGGTGCCCTTGTCATTCTCGACGCTGCCGTCGGTGGTGATCGTCAGGTTATGGCCGTTGAGGTCGATGTTTGCCTTGTAGGCAATGGACTCAGTCATGCCGTCGAGCGTGTAGTCACCGCCGAGCTGGTACTTGCCTTCGAGGAGCGGGTCGATACCCTGACCTTGAAGAATTTTGACGTTCGTGTCTGCAGAGCAAGCGGTGCCCATGGAGAATGCCGAGGCAAGGGCGACGGCGAGGATTGTCTTTTGCATAAAGCCTCCGAGTAGGGGCGAACCCTCATGAAGAATTCCGCACTTAACGAGAACGGTTTCGGGTTCGCCTGTTTCGCATACCTCTATTTTTAAAGAAATTGCCGACGGGGGGGGGTAAACCCTTAGATTGTTGTCTTTGCCCTACCCTGTTCGTGCCGCGAAACTTCGGAGAAGAACCCGAAAATACGATGAGAGAGGCGTTTTGGAAATTGACATCCAATACCTTCAATGTCAATTGGTCTCACCAGACGTTAGTCCAGACGAAAGGCGGATGTGTCGCCTTTTTGACACTGAGGACAACATCCGTCTCTTCCTGAAGAATGTTTGAGATGGGATGACTGTGAGGTTCCGTCGTTCTCCTCTTTGCTCCGATATGTTCATGCAGGGCTGCCCGGCGGGTGCGCGGCAATGACGAGGGGCCACGCGGACTGGACAGGATGGGAAGGAGAATGGAGGGATCGGGCATTACCCGGCGTGGCGCAACCGTGCCCTCAGGATACTGTGTCCGGTGATCAGAAGAGTCCCTTCGCTAGCTCGGGCTTGGCGGGATAATCGTGGATCTCGGTTCGGATCTTCGCAATCAGTGCCCTTCTCGACGCGCTGGCGTCTTCAACGTTGACATGATTCCCGAGCGAGGCGTTCACGGCGATGCGGTTCTTGAGCCGTTCGACCACCTCGATGACGAGTTCGGGCTTGCTGTTCTTCCAACCGGTTCCGCTGTATTCGTCCCGGGGCACGGTCCGGAAGAAGTCGCCCTTGCTGTCGATGCCGAGCGTCACGGCGCCGATCCTCATGCGATAGTCCTTGCGCTTCATCAGCGCCTCGATCTCGGCCGCCTGAGCAACCGCAGGTGCAACCATGACGGCGATGCTCGTGCCGTCGACAATGATGTCGAAGGTCTCGGACAGATAGTTGGATCCCTTCTTGACGAACGCCTCGCCGCTCGACTTGGCCATCTGGTCCACATAGAAGGCGACAGCTTTGTCAACCTCCGCTCGCCTGATGCCCGGCACATGGACGCGGGTGACCTCAACCGTCGGTTCGTCGGGACTCAGGTGCTTGAAGTGATACTCGACAAAGTCGGCATAGCCGTCAGAACGCAGCTTGAAGCTGTCGGCGACCTCGCGGTTGGGCCTGAAGACGTCATATTTCTCGCTCATGACGACCGTTCCGTTCTGCGTGAACGGAACGCCGAAATCAACGAGTCCCGGAATGGACGCGTGCGGGATGACGGAGGCGCCGAGTGCTGCCTGCGAGGCGCAGACGGCGAGCGCGGAGGCGAGGATGGTTCGGGTGAAGGAATTCATGGTCGGTGCGGTCATGCATGGGAATGAGGCGGCCGATTTGAAAAGTTCTTTCGGCCTGGGTCATCGTATGATAGGGGAGGCAGCGACTGTTTATGACGCGTCCGAAAATGATGTCGCTCGATTGTGGCCAGATTCTCCAGGACCCGAAGACCCGAATAGAGCACGCCTGGAGCGGCCGGTTTCGGGAGGGAATCAGGAGGGAAGACAATGGCGATGGAAATCTCGCTTGCTTAAGCCGGCCTCGTGGCAGGCCGTCCAGATTTCGATCGAATCGGAGCGAACACCTCGGCAATCATGCAGCTTGGTTTATACGGCCGCACAAGGCGGAAAAATTTTCAGGATGAAGCTGGACAAACACCCTAAAATGTGGTAAAAGAGAATCCCTCCCGTCTAACACATTTAACAGGAGGTGCCATGACGGAAGCGACATTTCGCCCACTGGATAGCCTCCAGGTGATGGCCTACATCATCAAACGTTGCCACGAAAAAGAAATTACCCTTAACATTACAAAGCTTCAAAAGCTTATGTATTGTTGTTATGGGACAGTGTTGGGGAAGTTCGGCTTGCGACTCATCGATGAGTATCCTGCAGCTTGGCAATATGGCCCCGTTTTTCCAGAAGCCCTGAGAAGCGTTCAATTCTTCCATGTGCTCGCCTTTCTGGATAAAGAAACCCCAGACGTAGACGCGCTGCCAGAAAGCGTGCGTAAATTGATCGATGAAACATTGGATAGTTTCGGCAAATTTACCGCAAAACAGCTTTCGGATTGGACTCACTTAAAGGGTTCGCCTTGGTATCTTGCTTCTGACGGCGGTTCTTCCCTTTACGGAAGATTGTCTGATGAAAACGTTAGCAACTATTTCAAGACCAACGTTCTGAGATGACAGATCGCGGTAACGAAGAACTTAATTCTAGCTTGCGGCCTCTACAATCCCTGCCATTCGATCCCGAATCCACAACTCGGGCAGATCCAGAAAAAGTTTGGAAAACTAGAGAAGCCGAACAAGCTCATACTTTTCGTACAGTTGCCTTTTGGTCCGCTTTGATTTTTTGCGGTTTCGTAGCAGTTCTGTGGCTGTACATAATGGCTGAGTTCTGGCCGACAGATAAAATGGAAATGTCTTCCGTTTTGTTCATGTGCGCAAAAATGTCGTTGATTACTGTCGTTCTATTGTCGATGATAATCTCTCTTCTCAGATTTGCCATTCGGTGCGCCCATCATGACAATAAGCCTGAAACCGATTCATCGCCCTCATCCAACGCGTGGGCTGAAATTGTCAAAGAGCTTATAAAAGCTGTTAAGTCATCGGCTGGCACTTAGTGAGTCCCAATTTCGAACGAGACTTACAGAAAGCCTTGTTCAATTGTCCAAACGATTAAACCGCTAAAATCTGCAGAGGATTTTGGCGGTTTTCTTTTTTTTCGACTTTTGGACGCAATTCAAAATCCCCGAAAGACAGCGAGTCGGGGGCGCTTCGAAAACTGGCGTGAACCTTTCCATGAGCTGTTGCGATCGTTCCGCTTTGCGAGAAAAACCCTTCCTCTTTCGTGCTCGCGCGCACGTGACAGATTGTCCGAGTCAGGCAGGAGCTGCTCAGAGCGGCTGGATCAGAGGCGAGCGTCAGAGCTGCTATGCCACGCTGAGCACCGAAGCGGCCCTTTTTGCGCTCCGTTCACGTATATAAGAATCGGGGGTGTTCACGTGTTTGAGACTGCCGTTCACGCAGATAAGAATTCTCACTTATCAAAAGACTGCCTCAACCAGTGAGCTTCTGACACCCATGCCCTCCTTTCCGCTTGTTTTCTCCAACCACAACCGCCGTTCCCTGAATGGAGAACGGTAACGGTACCGACTGGATGCGGGCACAGGCATGCGACTGGGTTATTTTCAGGCGTCGCTTCTCCTATATCGTGCTGATTGAGAGATTTTGAGCCTTCTGCCCACACTTTTGCGGCAAAAGTTGCTATCCTTGTCATTTCCCTTAATGCCCGCCAACGCCGGCACAAAATCCTGCGCCCGAGGTCCGAATGCGTTCGAGCTCAAGCTCACGCCTGGCCAGTCGGGCGCTCGTCTTTTTGGAGAACAAGAATGACCAATACCGCCGCCCCTCTCGAATCGTTTGGCAAGATCTTTCAGGGCGATTTCATTGAACGCAACGGCATGAGCCTGCTGCAGCTCGCCTCCGCCTCCGGCATCCCGGTCGCCGAGATCGAAGCCATCATCAAAGACGAACGTCCACTCACGGACGACGATGCCGAACGCTTCGGCCGCGTTTTCGGCGTCTCCGGGGAGTATTTCAAGAACCTGTACGCCCAGTACGCCAAGTAATGGCTTGAGAGGACTTGCCGTCAACCTACCCTCTTGTTGTTATCGATGGAAACCTAAAAGGCAGGCTGTCCACCTGACCCTGCCCTTTTGTTTTCTTCTGGGTTCGGCTGCACTTTTCAGCACGCTGACGAATAGCTTGTTTGTCCGTCACATAGTCAGCAGTCTTGTGTCTCGGCCGTCGAGCTCCGAATGAACTTCAAGTGAGTCCTGATGCCAAGCGGGCTGCCTTGTGGAATCCAAGACCAGCCAACTGTTGTTCTGATCCCTGACACTTTCTTCGAGTCTGCTCATTCGCAGAGTAGCCACTTGTCTGCAGAATCCCGGAAAAGGTTTCGACAGCAATCTTGCTACGCATCATTAGGTGGTGACTGCTCCCCGTCCGATTTGAAAACAAATCGGGCGAGGCTTCCTGCTTCTTCAACACAGCCCGGACGATCGTTCGGGTCTTACATGTCTCCACAGGCTTTGGCTCGTGACGTTACGAGCGCAAGACGGTCAGCCCAGCCGC
>ERZ831979.1284-NODE-1284-length-23001-cov-3.263401_pt1 | contig 23001 bp, 18 predicted proteins | sample MGYA00519952_ERZ831979 | MGnify/ENA primary metagenome ERZ831979 (study PRJEB31850, sample SAMEA3708723) | human gut metagenome | biome: human gut; feature: human-associated habitat; material: faeces | place: China | collected 2014 ...
GTTTAATTCCTAAGTTTTCTGCATTACTTCGTACAATTCCACAGTGTGTACTTGGTGGAGCTGTAGCTTCTGTATTTGCGTCAATCGCTATGACAGGTATTAAGCTTCTTGTAAGTGAAGGAATGTCAGCCAGAAACACAACAGTTGCAGGTATCGCAATTGCAATTGGAATGGGTGTATCACAGAGCAGTGGATGCTTGAACCAGATGACACAGAGCATTTACAATGGTCTTGGCATGACAATGGGTCTGGAAAATTTCCAGTCAATTATTAACAATACATTTGCATCATCACCGGTTGTATTAGCAACAATATTTGCAGTATTGCTCAATTTGGTATTACCGAAAGATGAGGTAAAGAAAAATTAAGTAAATTATACTCAGGGAGGTTTTAATATGAGTGAATTAATGACACCTATGTCGTTCGAACATCTTTTAAACTGGATTTTAAAAGAACACAAACAGTATGGAACAGTTTTTGGGGAACATGATCCATATGTTGCAGATAGCAAAAACAATCGTGAAATTTTCGGCCGTGCGCTGGAAACTCCAATCGGACCGGCAGCTGGTCCTCATACACAGCTGACACAGAATATCGTTGCTGCATACTATACAGGAAGCCGTTTCTTCGAATTGAAAACAGTTCAGAAAATGGATGGAGCAGAGCTTGCAGCATGCGTAAATAAACCATGTATCGTTGCAGATGATGAGTGTTATAACTGCGAGTGGTCTACAGAGTTATATGTACCACAGGCAATGGAAGAATATATCAAAGCATGGTTCTTATTGAAAGTATTGGCAAAAGAATACAAGCTTGGCGATCCTGACGGATTCCAGTTCAACATCAGTGTTGGATACGATCTGGAAGGAATTAAGAGTGAAAAGATTGATACATTTTTAAATACAATGCAGAATGCAGCAGACTGTGAAGTGTTTAAAAACTGCAAACAGTATCTGCTAGATCATGTTGATCTGTTTGAGAATGTAACAAAAGAAGATATCGAAGCTATTCAGCCGGAAATCTGTAATTCCGCTACAATTTCTACATTACACGGATGCCCTCCGCAGGAAATTGAAAGAATTGCAATGCACTTGATCACAGAAAAAGGATACAATACATTTATTAAATGTAATCCAACACTTCTCGGATATGAGTATGCAAGAAAAACAATGGATGATATGGGATATGACTATGTTGCATTCGGTGATTTCCATTTCAAAGATGATTTACAGTATGAGGATGCTATCCCGATGTTTAAGAGACTGCAGGCACTTGCAGATGAGCTGAACCTTGCGTTTGGTGTGAAGATCACCAATACATTCCCTGTAGATGTTACAAGAAATGAACTTCCAAGCGAAGAAATGTATATGTCCGGAAAATCTCTTTTCCCGTTATCCATTTCTCTTGCAGCAAAGCTTTCCAGAGAATTTGATGGAAAACTTCGTATTGCTTATTCCGGTGGAGCTGATTACTATAATATTGACCTTATCGTTAAAAGCGGTGTATGGCCTGTGACAGTAGCAACTACCTTGCTGAAACCAGGCGGATATCAGAGATTTACACAGATGGCCCAGAAAGTTATGGCTGCCGGTGTTGAAGAATGGACGGGTATTGATGTAGCTGCACTTGAGCAGCTTGCTGAGGATGCGAAGAAAGATGCACATCATGTAAAGAGCATCAAACCTCTTCCGAAGAGAAAAACAGACTCAGAAGTTCCGCTTCTTGACTGCTTCTTTGCTCCATGTGAAGAGGGATGTCCGATTCATCAGGATATCACAACTTATGTGAAACTGGCAGGAGAGGGAGATTATGCACAGGCATTAAGAGTTATCCTTGAGAAGAATGCCCTTCCGTTTATCACAGGTACTCTCTGCGCACATAACTGTATGTATAAATGTACACGTAACTTCTATGAGTCACCGGTACATATCCGTGAGATGAAGCTTGAGGCAGCTCAGAACGGATACGAAGCACTGATGAACAAGCTGACAGCACCTGCAATCACAAAAGAAGGTAAGGCAGCAGTGATCGGTGGAGGACCGGCTGGTATGGCAGCTGCTTACTTCCTGCGCAGAGCCGGAATGGCAGTTACAGTATTTGAGAAGAACGACGCTCTCGGCGGTGTTGTTCGCCACGTGATCCCAGAGTTCAGAATTCCGGGAACATCTATCGACAAGGATGCGGCACTTCTTGAGAAGATGGGCGTTGAAGTTCGTCTGAACACAGAAGTAAAAGATACAGCAGCACTGAAAGCAGAAGGATTTACAACAGTGATCCTTGCAGTAGGAGCTTCTGAGCCTGGAGTATTAAGACTTGAGCAGGGTGAAGCTAAGAATGCACTCGAGTTCCTGGCTGACTTCAAGGCAAATGACGGAAAACTTGATATCGGTAAGAACGTTGTAGTTATCGGTGGTGGTAACACAGCAATGGATACAGCAAGAGCAGCAAAACGTACAACAGGCGTTGAACATGTATATCTTGTATACAGAAGAACAAAACGGTATATGCCGGCAGACGAAGAAGAGCTGGTAATGGCAGTAGAGGACGGCGTAGAATTCATGGAACTCCTTTCTCCTGTTAAACTTGAGAATGGAAAACTGATCTGCGAAGTTATGGTTCTTGGCGATATGGATGCTTCTGGAAGAAGAGGCGTTGTTAAGACAGGAGAACTCAAAGAGATCCCGGCTGATACAGTGATCGCAGCTGTTGGTGAAAAAGTTCCGACTGCTCTTTACGAAGCAAACGGAATCAATGTAAATGACAGAGGACGTGCTCTTGTAAATGAAGAGACATTAGAGACAAACGTAGAGAACGTTTACGTTGTTGGTGACGGACTTGGCGGACCGGCTACAGTAGTAGAAGGTATCCGTGATGGTCTCAAAGCTGCTCAGGCAGTGATTGGAGAGACTCTTGTAAGAGATTTCGATGCAGAGACAGATGAAGCTGTTGTATACGAGAGAAAGGGTAACCTCGAAGACGTACGCGAAGACAGCACAGAGGCTAAGAGATGTCTTAACTGTGCAGGAATCTGTGAGAATTGTAAGGAAGTTTGCCCGAACAGAGCAAATGTAGCAATCAAGGTTCCGGGACTGGAGAAACATCAGATCATCCATGTGGATTACATGTGTAATGAATGTGGTAACTGTAAGAGCTTCTGTCCGTACGACAGTGCTCCGTACCTGGATAAATTCACATTATTCATGGATGAGAACGACATGGCAGACAGCAAGAATCAGGGATTTACAGTACTGGATAAAGATGCAGTACACTGCAAGGTTCGTTTCTGTGGAGAGATCCTCGACTGGACACTTGGAGAAGAGACAAAGATTCCGGAAGCACTTCAGAAAGTAATGGAGACTGTTTGCAAGGACTACACATATCTGTTAAGATAATAGCAGAAGGTTTATGTGAGATTGCTCCGGTGGAAATTGAGTGAGACTAGAGTGATCATACGTGAGATAGATAGCTCACAGGCATCTGCCTGTGGGCTATCTTCTTTTCAAAAGATGCAGAATATAGAAAGAAGGTCTGTAGAAGTGATAAGTTATTTCAGAGATGGCAGACTTTATGAAGCAGAATCTTTCTTATCGGTAGTAAAGCCTGACTATATAGAATGTCCGATGATAGCTGCTGTCGGTGCAGGAGGAAAGACCTCTACATTGAGAAGGCTTGCAGAAGAGTATGCGCTGTTGGGGAAAAAAGCAATTGTTCTTACAACAACTCATATGAAAGAAGAGACGACTCCATGGAGCTGTGTGGCTGAAGAGGAAGAGTGGATCTGTAAAGGGAAAGCACTGCTTGAACGAGTGAAGGAATGCCTTGAACAATATGGACAGGCCTGGATTGGGGCAAGAGCGAAAAAAGGGAAAATGAGCTGCGTTCCGGAGTTGATTCTGGCAGAGATAGAAAGCTGGAATGTGCCATTACTTGTTGAAGCGGACGGAGCAAGGATGCTGCCGTTAAAAGTACCGGGAGAACAAGAACCTGTGCTCCTGCCACAGACAACACATGTATTTTCTGTTTATGGAATGGACGCTTTGGATCAAAAGCTCGAAGAGATTTGTTTTCGAAGCGAAAAGGCAGCAGAGCTTCTTGGAAAACAGCAGGAAGATCGGGTGACAGAAGAGGACCTGATAAAGCTTGCATGTCATGAACAGGGCGGGCAAAAAGGCTGTCCGAAGCAGGCAGAGTATATGGTTGTACTGAACAAGGCAGACACAAAGGAACGGCGAGACAGAGCATGTAAGATTGCAAAGTGCTTGTATGAGAATGGAATCAAGAATGTATTTGTGACCTCTTATATGCTGCAATAAATATCGCAGAAAGAGTGCAGAGATCATTCTTGATTGTAAATAAATTAGAAAATAACGGAGAATTATAGAAGATTCTCAGGAAAATAGATGGGAAGTATTGAGATGAAGATATTAATTAAAGGTGCGGGAGATTTGGCAACAGGAATCGCATCTAGATTGTATAGCGCAGGACACCAGATCATGATGACAGATATTGCTGTGCCATTGACAGTCCGCAGACTGGTTGCATTTTCCAGAGCAGTTTATGAAGGTGAGGCAGTTGTAGAAGATATGACAGCATGCCTGGCAAAGAATCAGCAAGAAGCAGAGAAAATCATGGAAGAGGGAGATATTCCTGTGCTCGTTGATCCGAAGGCAGAATGTGTAGAGTGGTTTCAGCCGGATGTGATCGTAGATGCCATCCTTGCAAAGAGAAATCTCGGAACGAAGATCACAGATGCACCGTTTGTGATCGGAGTCGGACCTGGATTTACTGCAGGAGAAGATTGTAATTGTGTGGTTGAGACAAAGAGAGGGCATACACTGGGCAATGTGATCTGGGATGGAAGTGCGATCCCGAATACCGGAGTTCCGGGAAATGTCGGAGGATATTCTATTGAGCGTCTGATCAAAGCATCTGCAGACGGAGTAATCGAACCAAAAGCAGTGATTGGAGATATGGTACGCAAAGGACAGATTGTTGCAATTACAGGCGGAGAGCCGGTTTATGCGCTGATGGACGGCATCGTTCGCGGAATGCTTCAGCCAGGTGTTCAGGTGACAAAGGGGCTGAAGATCGGAGACATTGATGCACGTGCTAAGCTGGAGCACTGTCGGACGATTTCAGACAAGGCAAGAGCAATCGGTGGCGGTGTACTCGATGCAGTCTGCAGTTATGAAAAGAGCAGAGGAAAGTATGCATTGATTTTATTGGCAGCAGGTCAGAGTGTACGATTCGGTTCAGATAAACTGAAAGCTGTTGTAGAAGGCGAAGCAATGTATGAAAGTGCAATCAGCCGATTTGAAGCATTTCAGGGATTTAAGTCTTATGTGGTGACCGGAAAAGAAGAGATCACACAGGTTGCCGAGAAGGCCGGATGCACAGTCGTATGCAATAAAGAACCGGAGAAGGGAATCTCTCTTTCTGTAAAGCTCGGTCTGACAAAGGCAATCGAGGATGCGGAAGAAAATGGAACACCGCTTCGAGGAGTCCTGTTCAGTGTCTGCGATCAGCCAAGATTAAAAAAATCCACGATTCAGAGAATTATAAATACAGCATTTCATAATCCGGGAAAGATCGTTTGTGCAGGAGAAGGAACAAGAAATGGCAATCCGGTCTTGTGGGATAAGAGATTCTTTGATAAACTTTTGGAGTTAGATGGAGATATCGGTGGAAAGAAGATATTGAAAGAAAACTTAGATTCGCTGAAAATTGTGCCGGTACAGGCGGGAGAACTTCAGGATATCGATCGCAAAGAAGATCTCGGAACGGCATAATGATAGAGTTGCTAGTTGCATATAGTGAGAACAGTAATAAAATAGCAGCGGTGAGCTGAAAGGAGAATGAGAATGCGGATAGGAGCAGTGATTGCGGCAGCAGGAAAATCTGGTGGATATAAGATCTATGATAAGATGAAGTCGGTGGATGGAATCAAGGTCCTGCGTCAGATGATTTTAAATTTCAAGAGAGCAGGCGTGGATGAGATCGTGCTGATCACAGGATACCAGGCGGAGCAGGTGGAGAAGAAACTGGCGAAGCTTGGTGCGGTATTCCTTCGCAGTGAAGATTATGAGAAGGAAGAGATGATTACGTCAGCAGTTCGAGGAATGAACTACCTGAAACCGCGCTGTGAAAAATTCTTTTTCTGTCCGGCAGGAGTTTCTCTTTTCACAGAAGATACCGTACGTGTGTTGATGCAAAAAGCGAAAGAAAATGAAAACGATCATGAGAAAGTCTATGTACCTGTCTGGGAAGAACGAAAAGGACATCCGATCCTGATGGATCGCAGTATGATCGATCAGTTTGCTTCTTATGAAGGTGAAGGTGGACTTAAAGGCGCCATGGATGCGCTGAATGTAGAACGCATTTTCGTTCCGGTGGAAGACAAAGGTGTAGCGATTTACTCCGGGCAGGGAGAACCTTTCCGTGAGATTTTAAAAGAGAAAGAAAAGGGGAGAAGAATCCGTCCGAGAGTGAAGCTTCAGTTGGAGAAAAATGAGAGCTTCTTTGGTCCGGGAATCGTATTCCTTCTGCGTCAGATCGATACACTTGGTTCGGTAAGAGACGCCTGTGCAAAGACAGGAATGTCTTACAGTAAGGGATGGAGTCTGATCAGAAGTGCAGAGAAAGAACTCGGATATACCGTCGTAGAGCGAAGTCCGGGAGGCAAGCATGGCGGTGTGGCCAGTGTAAGCGAAGCAGGGAAAGACATACTCAGAAAATATGAACTGCTGGAAAAAGATGTGACGAAATATGCAGAGAAGAGATATAAAGATATCTTTGAAGAATAGTCAGTTTATAAAAAACAGCCATATGACATTATTATAATTTAGTTGATGAAAAAAGTTGCGTAAATCGCAACTTTTTTAGAAAAGCGATTGTTAAAATAAAACAAATCGGTTATAATAAGACCATCATTTATAAAGAAAAGACAGGAATAATTACAACATTTTTATGAATGAGATGCCTGTCTGGAGGAGACGAGATGAAAAAGAGAATTTTAGCAGCAATGATGGCGGCCGTAATGGTATTTTCTATGGCTGGATGTGGATCCAAAGCCGACGAAAAGACAGACGACACAGCAAAAACAGAAGCAACTGACAACAAAGGCAGTGAGGAAGAAGAAACAGAGATCCAGGTATTTATTGCAGCCAGCTTAAAGAATGTAATGGATGAGCTTGCAGCACAGTACAACGAAGAGCATCCGAATGTAAAGATCACATACAATGCAGACAGTTCAGGTACACTTATGACACAGATTGAAGAAGGATATGAGTGTGATATTTTCTTTTCAGCAGCTCAGAAACAGATGAATCAGCTGGAGGAGGATAAGTTGATCGTAGACGGAACAAGAGCAAATGTTGTAAACAACCAGGTAGTAGTTGTGACTAGAAAAGACAGTGGAACAAAGGTGACAGGACTTGATAACATAAGTGAAGCTGAGAGCTTTGCACTTGCAGGTGAAAGCGTACCGGTAGGTAAGTATACAAGAACTGCACTTATGAATATGGACATTCTTCCGAAAGTAGATGACCCTTCTACAATTACAACGGAAGAAGTATCCGAAGCACTTGGCGGACTTGAGATCAGTGAGCAGGACAACGTAAGCAAAGTCCTTTCAGCAGTAGTAGAAGGATCTTGTGAAGTCGGAACAACTTATTACTCTGATATATACGGATTCGAAGATCAGCTTGATATCCTTCAGACAGTAGGTTATGATCTGACAGGAAATGTAATCTATCCGATCGCACGTGTAGTAAATGACGAAGCAGATGACGCACAGAACGCAGCAGCAGATGATTTCATCAAGTTTGTTCTGTCAGACAATGCAAAGAAAGTATTTGAGTCTTATTATTTTGATACAAATGTAGAATAAAAGATTTTGTTCATAGTAATGCATGTGTTACTATAGAAGCAGAGGCTGCCAGAAATGAAAGTTTCGGACAGCCTCCTTTTACCAAAAGGAGTGTGAAAATATAATGGATGAAATGCTAGAGATCTTAAAAAATCTGGATTGGAGCCCACTCTTTATCTCAATCAAGACAGGAATCGTGGCTACGATTTTTTCTTTTTTCCTTGGAATCTATGCGGCACGTAAGGTTGTGAAGACAACTCCGGGGAAAAAGGCTATTATAGATGGAATACTGACCTTGCCAATGGTACTTCCGCCGACAGTGGCCGGCTTCTTTCTGTTACTGATCTTCAGCAGGAGAAGACCGTTTGGAATCTTTTTATTTGAAAATTTTGAAATTAAAGTTGTGCAGACATGGCTTGGATGTATCATTGCTGCGACAGTAATTTCATTTCCGCTGATGTACAGAAATGCCCGTGCAGCGATGGAACAGATCGATGTGAATCTGATCTATGCAGGAAGGACACTCGGCATGTCAGATACAGAAATCTTCTGGAAAGTAGTGATCCCGACCGCAGGGCCTGGAATCGCATCCGGAACGATTCTTACATTTGCCAGAGCACTCGGAGAATATGGAGCGACATCTATGCTTGCAGGAAATATTCCGGGAAAGACAGGAACAATCTCGCAGAAGATCGCAATGGTCATTCAGGACGGAGACTATATGACAGCGGGTGTGTGGGTTGCGATTGTCATGGTGATCTCATTCCTGGTGATCTTCCTGATGAATCTGATCTCAGGCAAGAAAATGAAGAATGTCAAGAGGTGGTAAGAGATGGCGATAGAAGTAAAGATTCAGAGAAAACTGAGTACATTTGAGCTGAACATAGACTTTAAAAGCGATTCTAAACGAATCGGAATCCTCGGTGCATCCGGTTGTGGAAAGAGCATGACATTAAAGAGTATTGCAGGGATTGAGCCGCCGGAGAATGGGGTGATCAAGATTGAAGGAAAAACAGTTTATGATAGCGAAAATAAAGTGAATTTAAAACCGCAGAAGCGTAACATCGGCTATCTATTTCAGAATTATGCACTTTTCCCGACAATGACGGTGGAAAAAAACATTGCCGCCGGATTAAAAGGGAAAAAACAGGAGAATGCAAATCGTGTACGTGAGATGATTGAGAAATTTCAGCTGACAGGACTGGAAAAACGATTCCCGTCGGAACTTTCCGGAGGTCAGCAGCAGAGAGTCGCACTAGCAAGAATTATGGCTTATAAACCGGATGTGATCCTTTTAGACGAACCGTTTTCAGCACTTGATATGTATCTGAAGGACCGTCTGCAGCAGGAATTACTGGAGCTTCTCAATGACTACGAAGGTACTGTAATCATGGTTTCTCACAGCAGAGATGAAGTGTACCGGCTCAGTGAAGAACTGCTGATCATCGATCAGGGGCAGATTGTGGCAGCAGGGAAGACGAAAGAATTGTTCCAGAATCCGCAGAGAAAAGAAGCGGCACGGCTGACTGGATGCAAGAATTTCACAAGAGCAGTTTATGTGGATGATCATACCGCAGAACTGACAGACTGGGGGATTACGTTGCGTACAGAGCAAAGAAATATCCCAGAAAATATCAACTATATCGGTTATCGTGCACATGATTTTGTTCCGGTCTGGGGAGAAGGTGGAAAGAATCAGATTCCATTTCTATTAGAGAGTAAGGCAGCACTCCCTTTCGAAGATAATTATTATCTGAAACCTGCAAATGAAGAGGCAGATCCGTCTGTGATTTCCTGGTTTGTGCAGAGAGAAAATCAGGAGAAAATCCGGGAAAAAGGAATGCCGGATGCGCTGGAGCTGGTGGAGGAAGAAGTGCTGTTCCTGGAATAGCATCTTCCTATATAGATGATTTTTGAGTGAATCGTTACGTTTTGAAAGAAATGTAAAAACTCCTTTTCAGGATATTTACATTAGGGAAAAACTAGTATATAATAAGCACGTTTTTCAAAAACACATCCCGTCCGTTGGTTACGAAACAATTCTTGTGAACAGTAATCAACGGACGGGATGTGTTATGTATGTAGTCACTGATAAATACGGAAAAGGAGGAGCAAAATGAAATCAGTACAGAATGATATGACCGTTGGAAGCCCAATGAAGATGATCTTAAGTTTTACATTTCCAATCTTTCTGGGAAATGTCTTCCAGCAGTTTTATAATATGGCGGATGCTGTGATCGTAGGTAAGTTCGTTGGAACGAAAGCACTTGCAGCAGTCGGAAGCACAGGAACAATCATGTTTCTGATCTATGGATTTGTAGTTGGAATGACAGCCGGATTTACTGTTCTCACAGCGCAGAAGTTTGGCGCAGGAGACATGCAGGGGATGCGGCGTACCGTTGTGGGGGCAGGAATCCTCTCATTCTTGATCGGACTGTTTCTTACGGTTACCTTTATGTTATTTATGAAACCGCTGTTACATCTGATGCACACGCCGTCTGATATCTTTGCAGATGCATATAAGTATATTATGATCGTCAGCGGAGGAATCCTGGCGCAGATGCTTTATAACTTGTTATCCAGTATTTTAAGAGCACTGGGAAACAGTAAGATTCCATTGTACTTTCTGATTATCAGTGCGTTGCTGAATATCGTGTTGGATCTGGTTTTAATCATTGTATTTCAGATGGGCGCACCGGGTGCGGCAATCGCGACGGTAGTAGCGCAGGGCATATCAGGTGTACTTTGTCTTATTTATATTATGTGGAAGATTCCGCTTCTTCATCTGAAAAAGGAAGACTGGCATGTTGGCGGGCAGATTTGCGCAATCCAGTTAAAGATCGGACTTCCGATGGCATTGCAATATTCTATCACGGCAATTGGAACTATGATGGTTCAGTCTGCCCTGAATATTTTGGGATCTACGCTTGTGGCGGCATTTACTGCGGCAAGTAAGATTGAGCAGGTCGTGACACAGGCATATGTAGCGATGGGAACAACAATGGCAACTTACGGAGCCCAGAATATCGGAGCCGGAAATGTACCGAGAATCCGTCAAGGTTTCAAGGCGTGTACGATTCTTGGTATCGGTTACTCTCTTGTAGCAGCAACATTTATCATGACAGTAGGAAAATACATGACCTATCTGTTTGTCTCAGAGGATGTGGATATTATCATGAGTTCTGTGGATATCTATCTGAAATGTATCGGACTTTTCTTCATTCCGCTTGCAATTGTGAATATCTACAGAAATGGAATTCAGGGACTCGGTTACGGACTGCTGCCGATGATGGCCGGTGTTGCTGAGCTGATCGGAAGAGGTGTGGTAGCGCGGATCGCAGCAAGAGAGAGAAGTTATCTTGGTGTTTGCCTGGCCAGCCCGGCTGCATGGGTGCTGGCAGGAGGCCTCCTGATCGCGATGTATTATTATATTATGAATGTTCATATGAAGAAGATGTTTGGGGATTATAATCAGAAGGTCTGATTATTTACAATGTGCATTGCATCGCGGCTCGCATTCAACCATTTGGATTTCTCAGTTTCAAAGCGTTCGAAAAGCCAGGCAATAGCTTCATCCATTCCCTCATCGGAGAGCGGAAATGTCTTTTGTTCTTTCTCTTCTTCCGGTGTATCTTCAAAGCACCACGGTTCTGGATAAATGAATACCGTGAAGGTTGTGCTGCTTTTTCCGTCATCTCCGCGAAAGAAATAGCGCATTCCGTGATGTGTACCTGAAAATGGTTCTTTCTTAAGTCCCCCGTAAGGAATCAGTTTTTTATCAATCATAGTAATACAATGTCCTTTCGAAAAAAGTAATTTGTTTTGTTATTGCGTTTTTGAAAAAAGGAAGCCAGAAGTCTGGCTTCCTTTTTATTATAGTGGAATGCGTTTTCTTCTGCAAGAAATGATTTATTCCATAGCTTTTTTGGCAAATTCAGTTGTGACAAGTTTTTCATAAGGAGCACGTGAATCCAGTTCTCCGGCACTTTCCAGAATATCCTGAAGCAGTTCAAAACTCTCTTTTTCAAATATAAGATCTGCTTTCCAGGTGTCCTGTGTATAATAACGGTTTACAATCGCTGTGATGGTTTTAAGATCTGTTTCAGGAAATTGAGGGGCAATCACGGAAGCAATCTCCTCTGGCATGTGAATCTGAACAAAGTCCATACCTTTTTGAAGCGCATTTGTAAAGGATTGGATAATCTCAGGATGTTTGTCGAGATAGCTCTTCTTTGCGCTGTAGGCAGTGTAAGGAACATAGCCGCTGTCAGTACCAAGTGAGGCTACAACATATCCTTTTCCTTCCATTTCCAAAGCGGTTGCACTTGGCTCGAATTCAACAGTAAAGTCTCCATTTCCCTCTGAAAAGGCGGCAGCAGTGGAACCAAAATCAATTCCCTGGTTGATGTTGAGGTCTGTTTGTGGATCAATTCCATTTTTCTTTAAAATATATTCAAATACCATTTCCGGCATACCACCTTTTCTACCACCAAGAACATCTTTCCCCTTTAAATCAGTCCACTTAAAATCTTTCATCTCTTCTCTGGCAACAAGAAAATTACCGGCGCGCTGAGTCAGTTGGGCAAAGTTGACGACAGAATCGTTAGCACCTTCGTTATATGTGTAGATGGATGCTTCTGATCCCATGAATCCAATATCAGCCTCACCGGAGATGACAGCAGTCATTGTCTTGTCGGCTCCAAAACCAGTTACGAGAGTGAGTTCAATTCCCTCATCTTCAAAATATCCATTTTCAATGGCAACATACATAGGGGCATAGAAGATAGAATGGGCTACCTCGTTCAATGTCACAGAGACAGGAGCAGAACTGGTATCTAATTTGGTTGTGTTGGAGCCGGTTTCTGTTGTGTCGATTTTGGAATTTGCATCATTATCTTTGGAAGAATCAGAACCGCAGGCTGATAACAGTCCAACAGTCAGAGCAGAAGCGAGTATTACGGAAATCAATTTCTTTTTCATAAATCCTCCAGAGTGATATAAGATTCTCGTTTAAAATATGCAAGAAAAGAGAATATGTGTCAAATTCTACTCCAAAGGGGTGTTCATTTTGGAAAATATCCTTTATGCTTAGTGTAAACAGAAAGTAGGTGAAATGTATGGATCTTGTTAAAATTGGAAAATATATTGCAGGGAAACGGAAAGCCCTGGGAATGACGCAGAAACAGCTTGCAGAAAAATTAAATATGAGTGACAAATCAGTATCAAAATGGGAACGAGGCATTTGCTTACCTGATGTGTCGGTTTATATGGAACTATGTGAGATATTGGGAATCAGCATAAATGAATTTCTTGCAGGGGAGGATATTGACGCAGAAAATGTAGAAAAAAAGTCAGAAGACAACATTATACAAGTTACGAAAGACAGTAAAAAGAAACAGAAAAATTTAAAGAGCATTTTAGCAGTGGTAACGACATTTGCAGTGATCATGGTTCTGGTTTTAGGAGCAGTTTTCGTTCATAAGGTGATGCAGCCGAAGAATTATATTACAGCAGTTGACCGGACAAGTGCAGAAATGAAAACCGCAGAATTATTGTCGGGAACAGATGGGGCATATCTTTTTAATTTTTATGCAAAAGAAGAGTATAAGATATTGACAATTTATTTGTCAGAGTATCAGGCGGGAGAATTGATTAATAAAAGTAAAGTGGCAGATTTGGACTATGATGGGATCGAATCGGCTAAAAGAGGTGTGATTGCTGTGATACCGGATTTTGAATTGTTTCGAGTGAAATTGATCATAGCAGACGATTATTCTAAATGTTCTACAGATTTTCCGATTCTGGAAAATGTAGAAAACAGAGAATATTATGGAAGAAGTGCGACACAAGTGGAAGGTGAAGTTCCGATTCAGCGGGATACAGAACAGGGTCTGATGGCATTGATTTACGGAGAAGATGGATTGGAAGCAATTCCGGTAAAAGAAATGGAGCAGGGAAATTTTAGGGAGAAGAATGATTATGTCTATTATCTGTCCTTCTGGTTTGGAAAATAATTACGTAAATGAAAATATGAGAGGTAAGATGAGATGAAAACAAGAGAGGAAGCAGTTACCTATGGTCTGACTTTTCAGGACAGCTATGAAGACAGACCATTCAAAGACCAACGATGGCAAGTAATCCGTGTAAAGCCAAGTAAAAAGATATTTTTGTGGATCTATGAAAAAGACGAAAAGATTTGCTTGAATGTAAAGACTGATTTTAGATGGAGAGATTTCTGGCGTGCCGCGTATCCGTCAGTGATTCCAGGATATCATCAGAACAAAGAGCATTGGAATACAATTATTCTGGATGGATCTGTTCCGGACAAGGATATTAAACAAATGATCGGCGAGAGCTATGACCTTGTGACAGATAGCCCTACGAAAAGAATCTATGAGGCTGTGAAACAGATTCCGAAAGGGCATGTGGCAACTTATAGACAGGTTGCGAAGATGGCAGGAAATGAAAAGATGTCCAGGGCCGTTGGAAATGCACTTCACAAGAATCTAGATCCGGAGCACATTCCATGTTTCCGTGTCGTGAATGCAAAAGGAGAACTCGCCGGAGCGTTTGCATTTGGTGGAGCGAATGTGCAGGCAGAGCTTTTGAGAGAAGATGGTGTGGAGGTTATAGATGGAAAGGTGGATCTGAAAAAGTATCAGATGTGACTGAAGCCACTAAACTCCGTCCTTATCTGGTCCACTAAACTCCGTCCCTATCTGGCTCCTATTCTAATTTATTTTCAATTCTCCAATTTCTTGGTGACATCCCATAGACATTTTTGAATGCACGTGAAAAATGGAGCTGATTCGGATACCCTACAGCATTCCCAATATCTGCAATTGAGAGTGAAGTGATCTTTAAAAGCTCTGTAGCCTTAGTCATACGATAACTGATCAGGAATTCCTGTGGAGAACGTCCAATCGTATCGTGAAAAATCTTTCCGAAATAACTTCTATTCAATCCGCAGAATGCGGAAATATCTTCTACAGAAATATCATTCTGAAAATTCTGTTCAATGAACGAAAGAGCTTCTTTGATATAAAAATCCCGGATACTTCCATTTTGCTTCACATGAACTGTCGCAGCAGAACGCATGAAATAATCTAAAAATAAATAGAGATGTCCAATCAGATGAAAAGGAGATTCTTCCGAATGCCTGCTGAGATAAAGCATCTCTTCCATCATCTGATTGCGAAGTTCCTTCGAACTGGCATGATAAACAGGCTCGTTCGGACTTAATCCAGCACTTGTAACAATCTCACGGGCGCGAAGTCCATCGAATTCTACCCAGGTGTATTCCCAAGGAAGCTTAGAATCAGCAATATAGGTATTGACCTGACCTGGAAAAAGCATGAAGCCTTGTCCGCTTTTCACTTGCCACTCGGTCGTGTTTCCATTCTCGTCATCTGCAAATAATGTTCCTGTTCCGGAAATCACATAATGGAAAATGTAATGATTTCTTGCTGCAGGACCGAACGAGTGAGCCGGTGCACATTGTTCCCATCCATATTGATATAATCCCAGATCAACAAAATTTTCATTTGGAAATACAGAAAAAAGTAAATCGCTCATATAAATCACCTCTGATAGCATTATATATCAAAATGCTAGATAACTTCAATATATAACAAGAAAAACTGCATTTTGGTATAAAATATAAAAAACACTGGTATTTATAGTCGCATAAAGATATGTTATAATTTGATTATCAAATAGATAGCCTAAGTAAAATGACAAAAATATTCCGGAATGTGTCAAAATGAAAGGTGTATGGTAGAAGGAAGGAGTAAGGAAATGTATAAGAAAAGCAATCGAATCATTTGCATGGGATTGACGCTTTGTATGACTTCGGCAATGATACTTGGAGGCTGCGGGCAGAAGAATGATAGCAGTGGAAAAATAGAGATTGAGCTTGTGCAGTATAAACCTGAGGCAGTGAAAACATTTGAAAAGATTGAAGAAGAATTCAATGCAACTCATGATGATATTCATTTGACGATTGAATCTCCAAATGATGCAATGACAGTACTTAAAACACGTTTTATCAGAGAAGATGCTCCGGATATTATCGGAATCGGTGGAGATGTCAATTTCTCTAACTTTATTGATTCTGATATGTTGATGGATATTTCAGATTATGAAGGCCTGGACTCTATTAAACAGGCTTACCTGGATATAGACAAAGCGCTTGAATTTGTACCGGAGGATGGCGTGTATGCCGTTCCATATGTGGCAAATGCAGCAGGAGTTCTGTACAACAGAGCAATGTTTAAGGAATATGGCTGGGAAATTCCGGAAACCTGGGATGAATTTATAGCCCTCTGTGAACAGATCCAGAGTGAAGGAATCCAGCCATTGTATTTTGGATTTAAAGATACATGGACTTGTCTTGCACCGTGGAATGCGATCGCCGTTGATCTTGCACCGGCAGATGTCTGCAGCCAGGTGAACAAAGGCGAGACAACATTTTCAAATGAGTATAGAGAAGTGGCAGAGAAGCTAAAAACACTGCTTGCATATGGACCGGAAGATGCCTTCGCATATGATTACAATGGAGCCTGTACAGCATTTGCAAACGGTGAATCTGCAATGTATACGATCGGAAGTTATGCAATTCCTCAGATTCAGACAGTAAACCCGGAGATGGATATCGATTCCTTCGTAATGCCGGCCAATAATGATGCATCAGAAAATAAACTGAACTCCGGTGTCGATCTTCAGTTCAGTGTTATGAAAGACTGCGAGAACAAAGAGGCAGCATATGAAGTGCTTAATTTCCTTTTGAAAGATGAAAATGTACAGAGTTATCTGGATGAACAGAAAGCGGTTCCGTGTAAAGAAGGAGATTTTGAACTTGCATCAACACTTGATGGAGTGAAATCTTTTATAGAAGAAGGCCGAATGGCAGATTATCAGGATCATTACTATCCTTCAGAGATGTCAGTAGATGCACAGATCCAGACATTTCTTATGAAAGGGGATGTGGATGCATTCTTAACAAAGTTTGATACAGACTGGAAGAGATATAACCGTGATATCATCCGCAAAGTGGAAGATTACGAGAAAGAGCATGCGGACGAAGATTAAGGAAGGGGAATTCAAGCATGGGAAAGAAATCAATGAGTGGAAGAAAAATGACCTTTCTTCTGATAACAATTCCGATCGTGGCACTGTTTTTCTGTTTTAATACATTGCCACTGATCAAAGGTGTGATTTACAGTTTTACGAATTTCAAAGGTTATGGAAGCTTTGACTGGGTAGGACTTAGAAATTATCAGGATCTTTTTACAGACAGCAGAGTCGGAGGATCTTATCTGTTTACATTTAAATTAGCAATCGTAGCTACAATTGTAACAAATGTAATCAGTCTGATCCTGGCACTTGGACTGAACAGCAAAATTAAATTTAAGAGTGCATTTCGTGGTGCATACTTTATTCCAAATGTTCTCGGAGCGTTGGTTGTAGGATACATTTTCAATTACTTTTTTACATATATTCTTCCGGCTTTCGGAGAAATGCTTGGAAGCAAGACCCTTTCTTCCAGTATGCTGTCCAGTACAAAAATGGCATGGATCGCAGTTGCAATCGTGTGTGCATGGCAGGCAATTGCGATGAATACAATCATTTACATTTCAGGACTTCAGACAGTTCCGGAAGATGTTTACGAAGCAGGAGCAATTGATGGTGCAACAGGATGGAATAAGTTCAGACATCTGACATTCCCTCTCATTATTCCATTCTTTAGCATAAATATGGTACTCTGTGTGAAAAACTTCCTGATGGTATTTGATCAGATCATGGCGTTGACCAAAGGAGGTCCGGCACAGAGTACAGAATCCATTTCTTATCTGATTTATAACAATGGTATGAGTGGCGGTCAGTTTGGATTCCAGAGTGCAAACGCAGTGATATTCTTTATTGTTATTGTTGTAATTTCTGTATTGCAGATGACAATCACAGGGAAAAAGGAGGAGCAGCTGTAATGGAAAAAATGAAAATAAAAGAACGAGTAAACTGGCCTGTAACGATTTTACTTTTACTTGGTCTGATCACGGTCGCTTTTCCACTGTATATGACAATCGTAATTGCACTGAAGAAGCCTTCTGAGATGACGAATAGTATCAGTGGAATCCTTTCCTTGCCAAGTCATTTGAGCTTTGATAATTTTGCTGAGGCAATGAGAGTGACAGATTTCTGGCATTCTCTCGGAAACAGTGTATTTATTACACTTGTAACAGTTGTCCTTTCAATTCTGATTCATTCACTGTTGGGGTATGCAATCGGAAGAAATAAGAAGAGTAAATTTTACAAATTCATTTATTTCTATGTTGTCAGCGGAATGTTTGTGCCATTTGCAATTCTGATGATGCCTGTTGTAAAACAGACGGCGCAGATGGGATTGGCAAATAGGGCAGGAGTTATTATTCTGTATGTTGTATTCTATATGCCGATGAATGTACTGCTTTATTCCGGATATCTTACAAATATCCCGTTGGCATTGGAAGAAGCAGCCTGTGTGGATGGTGCGAGTACATGGAAAACATATTGGAAGATTGTTTTCCCGATCATGAAACCAATGCATGCGACAGTTGCAGTTCTGACAGCACTTGGTACATGGAACGATGTTATGACACCACTTGTAATTATGTCAGGCTCAGGAAGCGGAAATACACTTCCACTGGCACAGCTAAACTTCCAGACACAGTTTGGAACAAACTATAATCTGGCATTTGCCTCCTATCTGTTGGCATTGCTTCCGATTCTGATCTTCTATCTGATCTGTCAGAAGCATATCCTTAACGGAGTTGTTAATGGAGCAGTGAAATAATAAAAAGTAAAAGATAGCGAAGCGAGAACAGACAGTAATGCAGATCTTGCTTCGCTAAAATAGAAATCAGGGGTATTTAGATATGGGAATTATATATTGCGAGAAAGACAGAACATTTACTTTACAGACAAAAAATACAACATATCAGATGCAGGTGGATCGCTATGGATTTTTGTTACATCTATATTATGGGAAGAAAACCGATGGATGTATGGACTATCTTCTGACATATTATGACAGGGGATTTTCGGGAAATCCATATGATGCAGGAGAAAATCGTACGTATTCAATGGATGCACTTCCACAGGAATTTCCTTGTTACGGGAACGGGGATTTCAGAAGTACAGCATTTGCAGTAGAAAATGCAGATGGAAGTATGAGCTGTGACCTTCGTTACAAGAGTCATACAATCCGCGATGGAAAATATAATCTGCAAGGACTTCCGGCAGTTTATGCAAGTGATGAGGAATCACAGACACTGGAAATCTTAATGGAAGATCCGGTGACAGGAGTTAAGGTGGTGCTTCTTTATGGAGTGCTTCCTGCACAGGATATTATTACAAGAAGTGTGTGTGTGAAAAATGAAAGCAGTGACAAAATCTATTTAAACAAAATTGAGTCAGCAAGTCTGGATTTCCTTTATGGAGATTATGAACTTCTGACATTTTATGGTAGACATGCGATGGAGCGAAATGTTCAGAGAGTTCCGGTTGTGCATGGAACACAGAAGATTGGAAGTGTCAGAGGAACCTCCAGTCATCAGTACAATCCAATGATGATTCTTGCAGAAAAAGAAACGACAGAAGATAAAGGAAATTGTTATGCAATGTCCTTTGTATACAGTGGATGTTTCCAGGGAGAAGTGTTGAAAGATCAGTTAAACCAGACAAGAATGATGCTGGGACTTCAGGAAGAAGCTTTTCGTTATCCATTGGAAACAGGAGAAATGTTCCAGGCTCCGGAAGTGATTTTATCCTATTCCTCAGAAGGAATGAATCGTTTGTCTCAGAATCTGCATCATTGTATCAGACAACATATCTGCAGAGGCAAATATAAAGAAGAAATTCGTCCAATCTTGATCAATAGCTGGGAAGCAGCTTATTTCGATTTTACCGGAGATACAATCTATGAGCTTGCCAAAGCGGCAAAGGAAGTCAATATTGACATGCTAGTTATGGATGACGGCTGGTTTGGAAAACGTGATGATGATAACAGCGGACTGGGTGACTGGTTTGTGAATGAGAAGAAACTTGGTGGCACACTTGGAAATCTGATTAAGAGGATTAATGATCTGGGTGTGAAGTTTGGTATCTGGATCGAGCCGGAAATGGTTTCAGAAGACAGTGATCTTTATCGGAAACACCCGGACTGGGCATTGACGGTTCCGGGTAGAAATCCGGTCAGAAGCAGAAATCAGCTTGTATTGGATTTTTCAAGAAAAGAAGTTGTAGATGAAATTTATGATCAGATTTGTAAGGTGTTGGATCAGGGTAATATCGAATATGTAAAATGGGACATGAATCGAAGCCTGATGGATGTTTATTCTTCTGTAACAAGAGATCAGGGAAGAGTGTTACATGATTATGTATTGGGACTATATGATTTTCTGGAACGTCTTGTGCAGAGATATCCGAATCTGCTGATCGAAGGCTGCAGCGGTGGAGGTGGAAGATTTGATGCCGGTATGATGTATTACACTCCGCAGATCTGGTGTAGTGATAACACAGATGCAATTGACAGATTACGGATTCAGTATGGAACATCCTTTGGTTATCCGGTATCAGTAGTAGGCTCACATGTATCAGCAGTGCCGAATCATCAGACGGGAAGAAAGACTCCACTTCATACAAGAGGTGTTGTTGCGATGTCCGGAACTTTTGGATACGAGCTGAATCTTATGAAACTTTCTGAAGAAGAAAAGCAGGAAATTCGAGAGCAGATCGCAGAATATAAGAGCTATGCGCCGATCATTCAGAATGGACTGTACTATCGTCTCTCAAATCCGACAACAGAAGAAATCTGTGCATGGGAGTTTGTGCATACAGATGAGAAAGAACAAAGTAAAGTTCTTTTAAATATAGTTATGCAGGTGATTCATGGAAATATGACAGTAAATTATGTAAAACTTCAAGGGCTTGAAGAAACAGCTGTATATCGAGAAGAAAAGAGTGGAAAACGATATACCGGAGCTGCACTTATGTATGGCGGCATGCCGCTTCCGATAGAGCCGGGCGAATATCAGGCATATCAGTATTGTTTTGTGAAAGAGTAAAATAAATTGGTTGACGATGGAACAGAAAATGGTGAAGAATGTGAATAATACAGAAAAAATCTTTGTACAGCGTATGGAAAAACATCAGGATGAATTACGCTGGCTTTATATGGAGTTGTATGGAAATGATGCAATGTATGCAGAACTTTGTGAGCAGATGCATGATTACTACTCGAAGCGCAGCACAGAGTTGAAAAAAAGAGATATTAAGAAAGAAAAGAATCCTGACTGGTTTAAGGAAAAAGAAATGCTTGGCATGATGTTGTACATTGACAACTTTGCTGGGGATTTGAAAGGTGTAGAGAGAAAGTTATCTTATTTGAAGGAATGCAATGTAAACTGTATTCATTTAATGCCTTTTTTGGATACTCCGAAAGGAAAATCAGACGGTGGATATGCAGTGGCAGATTTTCGGAAAGTAAGACCGGATCTCGGTACAATGAAAGATCTTGCCAGATTGACTGAAAAATGCCATGAAAATGATATGAATGTATGCATGGATTTCGTGATGAATCATACTTCTGAGGAACATGAGTGGGCAAAACGTGCCAGAGCAGGCGAAGGAGAATACATGAGCCGTTATTTCTTCTATGATAACGGTGATATTCCGGCGAGATACGAAGAAACTGTTCCACAGGTCTTCCCTACAACAGCACCGGGAAATTTTACATGGCTTCCGGAAATCGGACATTATGTGCTTACGACGTTTTATCCATATCAGTGGGATTTGAATTATCGTAATCCAAGAGTATTTAATGAGATGATGTATAACTTCCTTTTTCTTGCGAATCAGGGAATGGATATTATCCGTATTGATGCAGTTCCTTATATCTGGAAAGAACTTGGAACAAGCTGCCGTAATCTGAAAGAAGTACATACGATTGTCAGAATGATGCGTATGATTGCAGAAATTGTTTGCCCAAGCGTGATACTTCTTGGCGAAGTGGTTATGGAGCCGGAAAAGGTGGTGCCGTACTTTGGTACAGTTGAAAAACCGGAATGTCATATGCTCTATAATGTTACAACAATGGCGACGACCTGGAATAGTATTGCGACAAGAGACATCCGGCTTTTGAAGAAACAGATGGATATAGTGAGCCGTCTGCCAAAGCAATATACATTTTTGAATTACCTTCGTTGTCACGATGATATCGGGTGGGGACTTGATTTTGATACAATGAAACAATGGGGAATGGAAGAGCCTTCTCATAAGCGTTATCTGAATGATTATTTCACAGGAAAGATAGCAGACAGCATCAGCCGTGGAGAGCTATATAACGATGATCCTGTAACTCAAGATGCACGATTTTGTGGAACAACAGCATCCATGTGTGGAATTGAAGCAGCAGGATTTGAAGGAAATGCAGAAAAAATGCAGACGGCAATTCAAGAAGATCTCATGCTCCACGCTTACATGTTGACACAGTCAGGAATCCCGATGCTTTACAGTGGAGATGAGTTAGGGCAGGTGAATGATTACAGCTATAAAGAAGATGCTGAAAAAGTATCTGATTCACGGTATCTCCACCGAGGAGCATTTCTGTGGGAACTCGCGGATAAGAGAAAAGATCTTTCTACTGTACAGGGAAAGTTATTCCAGATGTTGAACCGGTTGGAACAGATCCGAAGACAGGAAAATGTCTTTTCTCAGGAAGCAGAAGTATATACTTATGATGTTCACAATGACAGTATTTTAGGAATCCTCAGAGAGTATAAGGGAGAACGATTTATTGCACTGTTTAATTTCAGCGAGAGAGAACAGACTGCGTGGATGCAGGAAGAAGGGATTTTCAGAAATCTGGTGAATGGTGAGATTATAGAAGTGAAAGATCCGGTTTTAAAGGGGTATGATTTTGTCTGGATGAAATAGACCAATGGGGACGGGGTTTAGTGGCTCTTCCTAACGGCTTGTTCTAACACCAGCACCTTCGAAATTGTTCTAAAAAAGCCAGAAACCCCGTCCCCAACGGCACTCCCGGAGAGTATAATATGAGCAGTATAATAAATGTAATATATGTAATAATCCTAGTA
>ERZ831979.1300-NODE-1300-length-22683-cov-6.480599_pt1 | contig 22683 bp, 16 predicted proteins | sample MGYA00519952_ERZ831979 | MGnify/ENA primary metagenome ERZ831979 (study PRJEB31850, sample SAMEA3708723) | human gut metagenome | biome: human gut; feature: human-associated habitat; material: faeces | place: China | collected 2014 ...
AAATATAAAAAAGAGCACCCTTACGGGTGCTCTTTTTCAAATTGCTGAGAATTAGCCGAACAGGGACATCAGGACGCCTGCGGCGATAGCGGAACCGATAACACCTGCAACGTTCGGGCCCATGGCGTGCATGAGCAGGAAGTTGGAGGGGTTCTCCTTCTGGCCGACGACCTGAGAAACACGGGCGGCCATAGGAACGGCGGAAACGCCGGCGGAACCGATCAGCGGGTTGATCTTTTCCTTCAGGAACAGGTTCATGAGCTTGGCCAGCAGCACGCCGCCCGCGGTACCGAAACCGAACGCGACGATACCCATTGCCATGATCTCAAGGGTCTGAACGGAAAGGAAGGTGGTGGCGGTGGCCGTAGCACCGACGGTGAAGCCGAGGAAGATGGTGACGATGTTCATCAGCTCGTTACCGGCGGTCTTCTGCAGACGGTCCACAACGCCGGACTCCTTGAACAGGTTGCCGAGCATCAGGCACGCGATCAGAGGCGCGGCAGAGGGAACGAGCAGCGCCACGAACACGGTGATCATGATGGGGAAGATGATCTTCTCGCGTTTGCTGACCTGACGCAGCGGGCGCATCACGATGCGGCGCTCTTCCTTGGTGGTCAGAGCCTTCATGATGGGGGGCTGGATGACGGGCACCAGAGCCATGTAGCTGTAGGCCGCGACGGCGATGGAGCCGAGCAGCTCAGGAGCCAGACGGGAGGTGACGAAGATAGCGGTGGGGCCGTCTGCGCCGCCGATGATGGAGATGGCGGCAGACTGCTTCTGGGTGAAGTCCACCAGACCGGTAGCGGCCAGCAGACGAGCGCCCATGTAAGTGCCGAAGATACCGAACTGAGCGGCAGCGCCCAGCAGCAGGCTCTTGGGGTTGGAGATCAGGGGTGCGAAGTCGGTCATGGTGCCGATGCCGAGGAAGATCAGCGGCGGGTAGATGCCCAGCTTGACGCCCATGTAAAGCATGTCAGCCAGACCGCCGTTGTTCAGGATCTCGACCCACATCGGGTGCTCGAGGCCGTCACCGACGAAGTACTGCATATGGATGACGCCGCTGCCGGGGAGGTTGGCCAGGATCATGCCGAAAGCCATGGGCAGCAGGATCAGAGGCTCGAACTCTTTGACGATAGCGAGGTAGAGCAGGAAGCAGCCCACGCAGATCATCACTGCGTACAGCCAGCCGCCCGGCTCACCGAACTTGGCAAAACCGGAACTCTGGAAAATACCGACCAGAGTCTCAATAAACTGAGTCATGTTTTTCCTCCTGTGTTAAAAGGGCGCGGTGGTGTCGTTGACGCCAGCCTTGCCCCAGCCATTCTTGCCGCGGCGGACTGCCTTCAGCACATACTTGCCGTTGCCCATAGAGTAGATGGCTGCCATGATGGCTGCCACAACGTCGCCGGGGATGCCGGCCTCGACCTGCGGGGCAGCAGCCTTTGCAGGAGCGGGCGCAGCGGCCTGTTTCACAGGAGCAGCCGGTTTTGCAACAGAAGCAGCCTTGGCAGCTGCCTTCTTGCCGTTCATGGCGTCAAAGATTTTACCCTCCAGCGTGATGATAGCCATCAGCAGGACGAGGATCAGAAACACCAGCACAATACCGGTTATGGTAACGATCACATCATAACCTAAATCCATGGTCTTCCTCCTATTTACTTTTTTCTTTGCCGCCCGGGGGGCGGGCGGCAAAAAGCGATTTGAAGATATTATACAATATTTTCCGGGTCGATTCAACAACTATGAACAAAAATCATATTGTTTTTCACGGTTCTGTGAACAGCACTTCCCTCTCAGCGGCGGCCCATGCGGGGGGTGGCGTCCATGAAGCCGGTCTCCAGCTTGTCGCCCAGACGCAGGCTCATGGCCGTACCCAGCGCGACACAGTTGACGGGGTCAGGCGAGACGGTCACTTCCACCTTCAGCTCCTGGCTCAGGTACTCAGGCAGGCCGTGGAGCTGTGCGCCGCCGCCGGTGAGGACGACGCCGTTGCGGTAGATGTCGCCGGCCAGCTCCGGAGGAGTCTTCTCCAGCACCTGATGGGCGGCGGTGCCGATCTGCTCGCTCAGGCGCATGACCGGCTCGTAGAGGTCGGCGGTGGAGACATTGACGCGCACGGGCAGGCCGGTGAGCAGGCTGCGGCCCTTGATCTCCATGGTCTCGTTGAAATCTGCCTTCTGGGGGCAGCAGGCCACGTTCTTTTTCAGGTTCTCAGCGGTGCGCTGGCCGATGGCGATGCTGAACTTGTTGCGCACGAACTTCAGGATCTCTTCGTCGTAGTGATTGCCGGCCACGCGGACGCTGGTGGCCTTGACCTTGCCGCCGAGGCTCAGCACGGCGATGTCGGTGGTGCCGCCGCCGATGTCGATGATCATCCGGCCATCCGGCACGGTGATGTCGATGCCGGAGCCGAGAGCTGCGGCGATAGGCTCATCAATGAGGTAGACCTGACGCGCACCGGCAGCCATGACGGCCTCCACCACAGCGTCGCTCTCGATGCCGGTGATGGCGGCAGGCACACAGACGGCCACACGGGGCTTGACCATGTGGGAGCTGTAGACCTGATTGACGAAGCGGCAGATGAGCTCCCGGGTCATGGTGTGGTCGCTGATGACGCCATCCTTCAGCGGGAAGATGGCGGAGATGTAGTTGGGCGTGCGGCCCACCATTGCAAGGGCCTTGTCGCCGGCCTCAAGCACGCAGTTCTTGCGGGTATCCACCGCCACCACGCTGGGCTGGTTGAGCACGACGCCCTGCCCCTCCTGCGCGATGATGATGGTCGTCGTACCAAGATCGATACCGATGTCGTTCTGTGCCATAATCGTGATATTTCCTTTCTCTGCTGCCCATTCTCTATTTCCATCGCCCATCTCCGGGCGCGGGTCATCAAAACACATTATAGTATAACACAGGTGTATCCAAAAAGAAACCCTTAAAGGTTCTCCTGCTCCGGCGGCAGAGCCTGAGCCAGCAGAGCGGCCAGGCCGCTGTACCGCAGGTTCTGGCGGATGTTGGACATCATCCGGTTCACCACGTCCCGCCGGCCCACCACGATGCAGAGCTTCCGCCCGCGGGTGACGCCGGTGTAGAAGAGGTTGCGGTAGCACAGGCGGGGCGGCACCTGTGCCGCCGGGAGGATGACCGCCGGGAACTCGCTGCCCTGGCTTTTGTGTACCGTGATGGCATACGCAATTTCCAGCTCGTTGAGGTTCTCCGCCGGGTAGACCAGCCGCCGGTCGTCCATCCGCACCACCATGGAGCGGCTGCGCACGTCGATGGACTCCACGATGCCGATGTCGCCATTGTAGGCACCCACACCCTGTTCCCCGCCGATGCGCTGCCACGTTATCTCGTAGTTATTGCGCACCTGCATCACTTTGTCCCCCACCCGGAAGACCCGGGCCGCGCTCTGCAGCTCCGGCTTGCCCTTCCTGGGCGGGTTGAGCATGGCCTGCAGCTCCGCATTGAGGGCCTGGGTGCCGGTGGGGCCGAGCTTCGTGGGGCAGAGCACCTGAATATCCTTCACCGGGTCGAACTGATAGCTGCGGGGCAGACGGGTGGTCACGAGGTCGCAGACCAGCTTCTGGGCTGCGTCGCCGTCGGCTTCGAGGAAGAAGAAATCGTCCGTCTTTCCGCCCTTTTTCAGCGGTTCGCCCGAGATGATGTGGTGGGCGTTCTCCACGATGAGGCTCTGAGCGGCCTGCCGGAATATCTCGTTGAGGCAGACCGTCGGCACCAGCCCAGAGCGGATGATCTCGCCGAGGATATTGCCCGGGCCGACGCTGGGCAGCTGGTCGGCGTCGCCTACCATAATAATACGGCAGCTGTACCGCAGTGCCGCAATGAGGGCCTGGAACAGCTTGACGTCCACCATACTCATCTCGTCGAGGATAACGACGTCGCACTTGAGCAGGTTCTTGTCATTATGGATGAAGCTGACCACGCCGCCGGTGTAGTCCACTTCCAGCAGACGGTGGATGGTGGAGGCTTTCCGGCCCGTCAGCTCGCTCAGGCGCTTGGCGGCGCGGCCTGTGGGAGCGCAGAGGGCTACCCGTTCGGCCTCGTTCTCGAGCAGCTGCAGGATGGCGTTGACCGTGGTGGTCTTGCCGGTGCCGGGGCCGCCGGTGAGGACAAGGCAGTTCTCGGTCATGGCCTTACGGATGGCTTCCTTTTGGAGCGGCGCGTAAGCAAAGCCCTGCGCCAGTTCCAGTATTTGGATGTTCTTGTCGAGGCCGTGGGCCGTCTGCTTCCCGCGCTTGGTCAGCATGGCCAGACGGTCGGCGATGTCCTGCTCTGCAGCCAGCAGGTCCGGCAGATAAATATACGGTGTGCCGTCGAACATCCGCACCGCCAGTTTCCCGGTCTGGATGCAGCTGTCCAGCGCCGCCGCCAGCTTTTCGGGGGGCTGGTGGATGAAATTCGACGCCGTTTCCAGCAGCTGCGCCCGGGGCAGACAGGTGTGGCCATTGCCTGCGTTGTGGCGCAGGGTGCGCAGGAGGGCGGCTTCCAGCCGTTGGGCGCAGTCCCCTGCCATCTGGTAATACTGGGCGATGCTGTCGGCATGGCGGAAGTCCAGCTGCAGCGGCTCCCCGCAGAGCAGGTAGGGGTTCTGCTGGATAGCCTGCATGGCCCCCGGCCCGAAGGTGCGGAAGACCTCCATCGCCCGGCGGGGACTGATCTCGAACTGAGCCAGATAAGCGATGAGTTCCCGCATTCCGAACATCCGCTTGAACTCCTGCTGGATACGGTCGGCCTTGTCCGCCGAGATGCCCGGGATGAGGGTGAGCTGGGCGGGGTCGTTGGCGATAACTTCCAGCGCCGCCGCGCCAAATTTGTCAATGATCTTATCCGCCGTCCGAGCCCCGATGTAGGGCAGCGACCGGCTGGCGAGGAAGGCGTAGACGGCCTCGAGGTCTTTGGGCATATCCGTCTCGCACTCCTGTGCGTGGAACTGTCGACCATAGGTGGCGTGGTTCTCGTACCTGCCCCGGCAGACGACGCTCTCACCGGCGTGGAGCTCTCCCACCACGCCGCACACAACGGTGACGACACCGCCGCCCGACACCTCGAACACGGTGTAGCCGTTGTCCTCGTTCAGGTAGATGATGTCCTCTACCGTGCCTTCCAGCCGTTCCAGCTCCTGCTCCATCGTCCCGCCTCCTCGTTTTGACACAACTATATATAGTATAGCGGTTTTGGGGGGATTTGTAAATACAACAAAAGCTCCCCCGAAGGGGAGCTGTAGGCGAGGTTTAATCCCCCACCCCATATACATTTTCCTTCGTCAGCCGCTTGCGCACTGCAAAGTACGCCGGGATGAGGAAGAAGCAGGCAAAGAACCATGCCACAGGGTTGGCGATGCAGGCCGCAAAGTAGCCCCAGAGCGGCACGAACCAGAAGCCCACCATGGCACGGGCGACCATCTCGGCCACGCCCGCGAACATGGCAAGGCCGGAATAGCCCAGGCCCTGGATGGTGTAGCGGTAGATGATGAGGACGGCCAGCGGGATGTAGAACACGCTGTTCCAGAAGATGAAGCTTCGGGCATTCGCCATAATCTCCACCTCGCTGCTCTCGAGGAAGAGACTGATAAGCGGCACATCCAGCACACGCAGGATGAGGAAGGATGCCACACTGTAGACGCAGCCAATTCCCAGCGCAGTATTGACGCCCCGGTCCACACGCTTGAGGTCGTGAGCGCCCATGTTCTGGCTGGCGTAGGTGGTCATGGCGGTGCCGATGCTCTCCAGCGGCACCGAGAGGAACTGGGCGGCCTTGCTGCCTGCGGTCTGCGCGGCCACGATGCTGCTGCCCAGACCGTTCACCGCGCCCTGCAGCACGACGCTGCCGATGGCGGTGATGCTGCACTGCAGGCCCATAGGGATGCCCATGTTGCAGAGCTTGAGGCAGTGGCTGGCGCTCAGACGGCCCTCTTCCCTGCTCCATTTCAGCTCCGGGTAGTGGTGGCCGATGTAGATGAGACTGCCGATGCCCGCCACCGCCTGACTGAACACGGTGGCGAAGGCCGCACCGAACGCCCCCATCCGGAAGATGAGGATACAGAGCAGGTCGAGGCCGATGTTCAGCACGCTGGCCACCAGCAGGAAATAGAGAGGCCGCTTGCTGTCGCCCAGCGCGCGCATGAGGGCGCTGGTGACGTTGTACAGCAGGGTGAAGGGGATGCCCCAGAAGATGGTGCGGATGTAGATGTCCGCGATGTCGATGATGTTGTCGGGGGTGTTGGTCCAGACCAGCACCGCCCGGGTCAGGGCCACCGTCACCACCGTGAGCACGACGGCGAAAAAGAGGCTCAGCCAGACGGTATTGGCGGTGTAGCGCCGCATCTCTCTGTAGTCCTTCGCGCCGAAGGTCCACGAGATGGGGATGGAGAAGCCGCAGGCGATGCCGTTGACGAAGCCCAGCACCAGATAGTTCAGGCCGCCCACGCTGCCCACCGCCGCCAGCGCATCCACGCCCACGAAGCGGCCCACGATGATGGTATCGGCCAGATTGTAGAACTGCTGGAACAGACTGCCCAGCATCAGCGGCACCGCAAAGGCAAGGATGAGCTTGAGCGGGCTGCCCTGTGTCATGTCTTTTGTCATACAAAGCCCCTCCCCGGGCGGTCACTTAACATTTCTTTGCCAAATTTTTACCGACAAAAACGCCCTGCCGGACGAGGGGCAGGACGTTTTGCGTTTCATGAGTGGTATTATACTCAGCTCATCGTGATTTTGCAAGGGGTTTTTCTCAGATTTCTTCGTACAACATTACTATTTTCTATCGGTGGTTTTTGGTGATTGTGCGCAGGGGAGCGGCAAGGCCCTCCTGCTGCACTCCCTCTCAGCCTTCATAATCGTACTTCCGTATGGAGTCATAAAAGGAATTCCACCAAGCAAGATCCGGCGACTGACTGACCCTTACCCATTTTCTTGTCTCCCAATCTCCTCTCAAATCCGGCGGCTGACTGTCATCCTTGCCCGGCTGCCACATCCACAAATTATCGTCGCTGCTCCCCATCCATTTTCTTGTATCCCAATTTCCTCCCCAATCCGGCGGCTGACTGTCATCCTTGCCCGGCTTCCACACCCAGTCACCCTGACTGTCCGTTACCCATCCGCCTGTTTCCGGCTGCTGGGTGCTTGTCTCCGGCTGCTGGGTGCTTATTTCCGGCTGCTGGACCGTGGTGAGGCTGTCCGGCGAGAGAGTCGTCGGCCCGCTGAGGCCACCGACGGAGGGGGCCGGGTCGTCCTTCTTGCTGTCCTGCTTCCCGCCCACGAGCTTCACGATGTTACTGGTAAATGTCTTCCACACCGTCGGGTTGGAGGCGGGCTGCTCGGACGGACGGACCGTGATGGAGCCCATGTCGAGGATGGTGGGATCCTTCGGGTTTGCGCTGAAGCCGGTCGCGCTGCCGACGGTGTCCGTTCCCGGCTGAGTCAGCCCGGGCTGTCCGCTCAGGGAGCCGCCTTCCAGACCGGAGAGGACCGTTCCCCATTGCTTTTTCTCCTGCTTGCGGCGGGCGATCGCCTCCTCCACCCGGGCAGCCTCCTGCGCTTTCTGCTCCTCGTCGCCAACGCGGTACACGAGGATCAGTTCCTTGCCGCTTTGGCGCAGGACGGTCTCATCCGAGAATGTTTTTCTATCATATCCCGTCTGCCCTACAACATGGAATTGATAACGCCCCTCATGGGACAGCTCGAGTTCGAATGCGCCATTCACGCCGACCAAGTCTTTTATCCGGGCCAGCGGAATGACCGCCTCCATCTCCCGCCCTTCCCCATCAAGGAACCGGATGCGAAGCTCATGGACTTCCTTTGCAAGCTCCCGCAGCGAGTCGCCTGTCATCCGAAAGAGTGTGCTGTGGGCATCGAAGCTCAGGACCTTGTTGACCGGGTCATACTCCGCCGTGGCCACATTACCAAGCTCCTGTGTGCCATCCAGATGGGTGATCACGCCGACGGTCTCGTACATCTGCTTCACACGGTCCGGCACCTCGCCGGCCTGCACGCTTGGAGCGTCGTCCTCGTCGTCGTCGTCCTCGTCGTTCTCGGTATCATCGGGCTGTTCCGGCTTGTCCGGCTGCTCCGGCTTGTCCGGCTGCTCCGGCTTGTCTGGCTGTTCCGGCTTGTCCGGCTGCTCTGGCTGCTCCGGCTGGGAGGGCGTCCGCCGATCGTAGCTGTAGTCCTCCATCTTCTTCCCGTCGGGGTCGTAGCGGGTCAGACTGCCGCCCGTCACCTTGTGGTCGTCGTCGGAGAGGGCGTCATTGGGGATCTCGCCGACTATGCCGCCGCCGATGGCCGCAGTTTCGCCGCCGGTGCTTGCGCCTGCCTTGGCCTCCACCTCCGCGTCGCCGGAGATATAGATGTGATTGGGATTGCTGGGCGGCGCATCCGGGTCTATCTCAGACCACGCACCCGCGCCGTCGCCGATGCCTGCCGCGCCGGGGCGGGGGTCGCCGCTGTAGCTGCCGCCCGTGGCCGACACCTTGCCGCCGGAAATCTCGATGTCGCGGCCCGGGCCGTACACACCGCCGCCGATACCGGCAGCACCCTCACCGCCCACGGCTTCTACCGTGCCGCCGGTGATCTCGATGTTTCCGGCGCCGCTTTCGTAGCCGCCGCCGATGCCTGCGCCGTCTTTGCCGCCTTCGGCGGTGAGGGAGCCTTTGGTGTCGTTGTCGTCCTTGATGGTCAGCTTGCCGGAGGACTCATTGCCGTTCTTCTCAAGACCCGCATTGTGGCTGCCGCTCTTCAGCTCGTTGTCGCCGTCCAGCTCGATGGCGGCATCGTGGTCACCCTGCACGGTGACGGCGGCTTTGCCCGCATCGACTGGGCTGTCACCGCTGTCATCCACCTCGGTCTTGCCGCTGACGTCAATTTTCAGGTCGTCGAAGGTGACGTCCACGTTGCCCTCGGAGGTGTCGATGGTGACGGTGTTCTTATCCGACTCGCCGGTGATGACGGTCTCCCCCTCATCCTTCTCGAAATCCTTTTCACCCTGCTTGACATTGTTATAGTTTCCGCTTTCATCGCTCGCACCTTTGACCGTAATGTCGCCGTCGGCGATGTTCCATGTTTTCGCATAGGCCGGGATGCCGGAACTCACTACGATGCCCGCGATGACGGCGGCGGCCACGCCCCGCCGGAGTGCGCTCTTCAGTCTCATAGTACATCTCCTTTCGTTCTGTGTATCATGCAATGCCGTCGATGCGGCTCAGGCTCTCCTTTGAGATGCTTATTTCTTTGGGCTGCCCCAAGTCCTCCGGCAGCCAGATCTTTATCTCACCCTGGGTATCCGGCAGGTCGTCCCAGTCGTCACCACGGTCGGTATAGCTCCGCAGGTCACTCTCCAACAGATTGGTATACTTTTTGGGCTCCGTGCGAGGGGGGTAGACCAGAACGAGCAGTGGCTTCTTATCCTCCTCGGGAGCGATATCCTCAAATCGGGAAGCCAGCTGTTTCAGGGACTCGTCAAGCATCCCCGGCGTTTCCGTTCTCGCAGGCTCGAGCCACCAATCCAAACTCGGGAGATCGTCCCTTTTTTTCGCGAGTTGGAAGTCCATCATATCCAGCTCTTGTTTCAGGGACTCGTCATGCCCGATTCCCGGCGTTTCCTCTCTCGCAGGCTCGAGCCACCAATCCAAACTCGGGAGGTCGTCCCTTTTTTTCGCGAGTTGGAAGTCCATCATATCCAGCTCTTGTTTCAGTAATTCGTCGCGTTCACGTCTGAGCTCTTCACTCGTTTTTTGCTCTACCCCTTCGTGGGTCAATATCAGCCGCTCCTGCGGCTCTGGCGTCTGCACCGGCACCCACTCCAGATAGCGCTCCGACAGGTCGTCCCGCGTTTCGCCGTCCAGCCGGAGGCTGATGTCCTCCCTGTTCTGCTTCAGCTCCACGTCAGCGTCCTCGCCCGCCGCGTCGGCCATCTTGTCCACGCTATAGTGGGTCATGGTGTCCTCATACCGGAAGAAGATGTCCTCCACGCCGTCCTCCCGGAGACTGGAGATGTCGGTGGTGACGGTGGAGCGGGGAGCGGCGCTCTCAATAAGCACCACACCCCCCGGGGTGAGGACCTCTCCGGCGTCGCCGGCCTTTACGCTGCCGACCATGGGGTCGGTGCTCTCAATAATGGCCAAAGCAGAATCCAACCGCTGGATGGTGTGGATGGTGACCTGGCTGGAAAAGAAGCCGTTGACCACCATGCCGCCGGGCAGGGGTTCGGGAGCGTTCTCCTGCACCGGGGGCGGGACGTCATCATCGTCGTCCTCGTCGTCGTCCGGCTGGGGCTTGGGGGTGGAGGTGTAGTCGTAGCCCATCCCCTCCATCACGGTGCCGTCCGCGTTCAGACGGGTCAGCCGTCCTCCCGTCACCTTATGTTCATCGTCAGAAAGGTTCTCCGTGGGTACTTCGCCGTAGCTGCCGCCGATGGCCGGGGCCTTGGCGTCCGTCATCTGGCTCCCCGCCTTGGCCGTCACCTCGGCGTCGCCGCAGATGTAGAGGTCTCCCGGGTTCGGGTCGTCGGTGTCGTCCGACGCGCGGCCTGCTCCGTCGCCGATGCCTGCCGCGTTGCTCCCGCCCACAGCCTCGATGGTGCCGCCCCGGATGGTGATGCTGCTGCCGGTACTCTCCTTTCCGCCGCCGATGCCTGCGCCGCCTTCGCCGCCCTCAGCGGTCAGCGCGCCTTTGGTATCGTTGTCGTCCTTGATGGTCAGAGTGCCTTTCGACTCGTGTTCGTTCTTCTCAAGACCCGCATTATAGCTGCCGCTCTTCAGCTCGTTGTCGCCGTCCAGTTCGATGGTCACATCGTGGTCGCCCTGCACGGTGACGGCGGCTTTGCCCGCATCGACTGGGCCGTCACCGCTGACGTCCCCCTCGGCCTTGCCGCTGACGTCGATCTTCAGGTCGTCGAAGGTGACGTCCACGTTGCCCTTGGAGGTGTCGATGGTGACGGTGTTCTTATCCGACTCGCCGGTGATGACGGTGTTGGTGTCGTCCTTGTCGATGGTCTCGCCCTGTGAGACCTTGTTCTTTCCTTCGGCGTCGCCCGCTTTCACGGTGATGTCGCCGTTGGCGATGTCCCACCGGGCCGCGTAGGCCGGGATGCCGGAGCTTACCATGATGCCCGCGATGACGGCGGCGGCCACGCCCCGCCGGAGTGCGCTTTTCAGTCTCATAGTCTGTCCTCCTTTGGTCTGTTTGTCGTTCGAGAGCCGGTCTTTTTCTGATGCAAATTTACCAAAAAATCAAGAGGATGTCAATAAAACCTGCGCGAATTGGGGTGTTTTCGGCGTGAGTAGCACAAAAGGAGCTAAACCTCTCCGTCACGCCTACGACGTGCCACCTCCCCTACCGAGGGGAGGCCTTGGCATACCGGAAAGTTTCGCCTTTACCCGGAGATCTGTCCTCTTCGCCAGAGGCTCCCCTACTAGGGGAGCTGGCGCGAAGCGCCTAAGAGGTTGTACGAAGGACAGCCTGACCATGCGCCGCATACGCAAAAAAGCCCTCCCGAGCGGGGAGGGCCATAGCCTATCTTATTCCGAGTAATGCGCCAAAAACTGCTTGGTGCGCTCCTCCTGGGGGTGGTCGATGAGCTGGCGGGCCGGGCCTTCCTCCACCACGACGCCGCCGTCCATGAATAGGATGCGGTCGGCCACATCGCGGGCGAAGTGCATCTCATGGGTGACGATGATCATGGTGGTCTTTCGGTCGGCGAGGTCCCGCAGGACACGGAGGACTTCGCCGGTCAGCTCCGGGTCGAGGGCGCTGGTGGGCTCATCGAAGCAGAGGATGTCCGGGTGGAGCGCCAGTGCGCGGGCGATGGCCACCCGCTGCTGCTGACCGCCGGAAAGCTGGTGGGGGTAGTGGCCTGCCCGCTCCGACAGGCCCATCTGGGCCAGAAGCTCCCGGGCCTGCGCCTCGAGGCGGGCGTGGACAGCCTTTTTGTCGGCCTTGTAGCCGGGCTGCTCCTTTGCCAGAAGCTCCCCCGCCAGCATCACGTTTTCCAGCGCGGTGTACTGGGGGAAGAGGTTGAAGTTCTGGAACACGAGGCCGAAGTGGAGGCGCTTTTTCCGCACCTCGCTCTCCCGCTGGGTGGCAGGGTCGGCGGCGTCCCACATGGTCTCGCCGTTCACCCTGATGACGCCGGTGTCGGGACGCTCCAAAAAGTTCAGGCAGCGCAGCAGCGTCGTCTTGCCCGAGCCGGACGAGCCGATGATCGCCAGCGCCTCGCCCTGTTCCAGTGTGAGCGAGATGTCCTTGAGAACTTTCGTCTCGCCGAAATTCTTCCCGATGCCAGAGGCTTCGAGTAATGCCATAATTCAGTATCCTCCTTAGCAGCGGAAATAGTCCATCTTTTTCTCGGCCCAGTCCAGCAGCAGGGTGAGTGCGCCGACAAAGACGAGGAAGAAAATCGCGGTGGAGAACAGCGGCCAGATGAGGCCCTTGGCGCTGTACTCCTTCGCCATCATGATGATCTCCTTGTTGGCGATGACGTTCGCCAGCGAGGTATCCTTCACCAGCGTGATGACCTCGTTGCCCATCGGGGGCAGGATGCGCTTGACGACCTGCAGGAGCGTGACCTTGAAAAAGATCTGGCTCTTGGTCATGCCAAGCACCTGACCGGCCTCGGTCTGGCCTTTCGGCACAGCCTCGATGCCGCCGCGGTAGATCTCAGAGAAGTAGCAGGCGTAGTTGATGGCGAAAGCCACCACCGCCGCCACCAGACGGCCCGAAGAGCCGGAGGGCCAGGGGTTGGTCATACCCAGCAGGCCGGGGCCAAGGTAGATGACGATAATCTGGAGCATCAGCGGCGTACCGCGGATGACCCACACGAAGGTCTTGACGACGCCCCGCAGCGGTGCGCAACGACTCATGGAGCCAAAGGCCACCACAAGGCCCAGCGGCAGCGAAAACAGCAAGGTCAGAAAGAACAGCTCACAGTTGAGCGCGAATGCGCCGGTCAGACGCTCCAAAATCACAGTCACAGAATCACTACACCTATCCGTTTATAATGTAAGTTACTCAGCCAGAGTCAGGCCGTACTTGTCGGCCAGAGTCTGCATGGCGCCGTCAGCCGTCAGCTCGTCGAATGCATTGTCCACAGCCTCGGCCACGTCGCTGTCCTTGCGGAAGGCCACGCCGTACTCCTCGACGTTCAGCTCATCCACCATCTTGAGGTTTGCGTAGTCGGTACCCTCGCCGATCATGGCAGAAGCCAGAGTCAGGTCGAGGATGGCGGCGTCAGCAGTGCCAGCGGCGACTTCCATCAGGCAGTCGGTCTGAACAGCCTTGGAGATGAAATCAGCCTGAGACAGGTCGGCGTTCTCGGTGATGGTGGTCTCACCGGCAGAGCCGGCCTCGGCCACCACGGTCTTGCCGATGAGGTCGGCGGTGGAGGTGTAGTCGGTGCCGTCCTTCACGACCACGACCTGCGCGTTCTTGACGTAGGGCTTGGTGCAGGCCATGTTCTCCTCGCGGTCATCGGTCAGGGTCAGGCCGTTCCAGATGCAGTCGATGCTCTTTGCAGCCAGCTCGGTCTCCTTGGTGTCCCAGTTGATCTCCACGAACTCCGGCTCGACACCCAGCTTCTCACAGACAGCGGTGGCCAGCTCGGTATCGAAACCGGTGAAGTTGCCGTCGGCGTCGGTGTAGTTCATCGGCTCATACACGGTGTAGCCGATGACCATCTTGCCGTTGGACTGGATGTAAGCCAGGTCGCTGTCAGCGGCCACGGAGCTTGCCGGGGCGGCAGAGGCGGCGGCAGAAGAAGCAGCCGTAGAAGTGGATGCAGAACCGCCGCAGGCGGCAAGGCTCAGTGCCATCGCACCGGCCAGAAAAGCAGATACCAGACGTTTCATATACAATTTCCTCCCTCAGTTTCAACAGAAGCAGCGCTTCGTTTTACCGCTTTACCATGCTAAATTGTTAAACTGTGACTATAGAATAGCGCGTTTTGCCCCGTTTTGCAAGAGGAAAACCGATTTTTTCGCGTTTTGCCCGCAGACCGCCCCTTTCCGATAGGGTTTTCGGTGTATTTGTACAAAGGACAAAAAGAAAACCGCCACCTCACGGTGACGGTCAGACTTTCCGTTCAATTTATAATGACGCATTCTCAAACGCATCCCCTGCGGCCTTTTGCAGGGCGTCGATGGAGATGGTGCAGAGGGCCGCGAGGTCGGCGTCCGAGCCGTCGGCGGGGATGTCCGCCACCTCTTTCTCCGTCTTGCCCTTGAGGTAGCTGCAATAGCCCTCACTGTGCTCGTACCACTCCTTGCCGAGGCTGGATGCGTTCCGCATCCCGTAGCTGTCGCCCAGCTCAAGCTTGGAGCGGACGGTGTCCGGGGCGGTGACGCCGCCGTCTGCCGCGATGGTCAGCGCAGGCTCTGCCATGTCGCCGATGGCGCTGGTCACACGGCCATCGGCATCCAGAGTTAGGGCCACGACGGTAAGGTCAACTTCTGCGTTCACATCCTTGTCGTCGGTGGCGGTGATGTCCGAAGAGGCATTCTCCGCCTCCACGCCGAGGCTCACCCGGTCGCCCTTTGCCGCGCCGAGGGCGGCCGCATTCGCGCAGGCTTTCGCCACGGCGTCGCGGTACTTATCCACCCGGATAGTGCAGCCGGACAGCAGGTCGGCGTCCACAGCCTTGCCGTCCTTATCCGTTTCCAGCATGGATGCCTGCTCCGGCGTCATGCCGGTGAGGTAGTCGGCGAAGTCATCGGCCTGCTCGGCCCAGCCCTTTTTCAGCGAAGATGCCGCTGCCAGCGGGTAGTCGTCCCCTTTCTGGCGCTTGGTGCGGTAGTCGGTGGGCATGGTGACGACGCCTTTGCCGTCGGCGGTAACTTCCACTTCCAGCTCATCCAGCATCACGTCGGCCAGCTTGCCGTCTCCGTCCAGCAGGACGGCGGCAGCGATGGTATGGATGGTGCCGGTGCGGGCCTCATCGGAAGCCTCGGTCAGGATGCCGAGGCCGGTCTTCCAGCCGCCGGTCTGGGTGGTGCTGGCGCTGCCGGACGAGCCGGACATGGCGTTCGAACTGCTCATGCTGCCGGAATTGCTGTTGCCTTTGCGGCAGCCGGACAGCAGCAGTGCCGCCGCCACGGCACAGCTCAGAAGAGCTTTTTGTCTCTGTGTCATAAGCGTTACGCTCCCTTTCATCTCTTTGGGAGTAGTATAGCCCGACACAACGCCAATCATGCACGTTTGCTCTGAGACCGACGTGTTATCTGGCGAAGTTTCAAAACAATGACGCAGCAACGCTGTAAAACAAACTTCGCCAGAGTGGCGAACTTCGGGTCAGCTGGCGAAGTTTGAACTTCGCCAATCAGGGGAACTTCGCCAAGTTGGCGAACATCCAATATTAAACTATATATCGTTTATTTTATAGAACTTCGCCACTTATTCTACCGCAGTATCGCTCACATCAGCGGGCTCAACAGGCGGAGCACACTGTCCAGCAGCGTCCCGGCCAGCGAGGTGCGGCAGTCGGCCAGCCGCACTTCCCGGCACTCTGGCAGGGTGCGGAGCACATCGTCCCGCAGCGCAATGACCTGACTGTTATAGAGCAGCAGCGCCCCGCACTCAAAGTGGAGGAAGAGGCTGCGGTAATCCATGTTGATGCTGCCCACCACCGCGGCGCGGTCATCGCTGACGTAGCACTTGGCGTGGAGGAAGCCGGGCGTGAACTCGTAGATGCGCACCCCCGCCCGGAGCAGCGGCACATAATAGGAGCGGGTCAGCCGGAAGATGAGCTTCTTGTCCGGGATGCCCGGCAGCACCAGCCGGACGTCCACGCCCCGCTTTGCCGCCGCCTTGAGGGCTTCCAGCATGGTCTCGCCCACCGCGAAGTAGGGCGTATAGATATAGACATACCGCTGGGCCTGATTGATGATATTCAGGTAGACCGTTTCGGCCAGAGCCTCTTCGTCCAGCGGGCTGTCCCCGTAGGGCTGTATCACTCCGTCCGACTGGGCGGGCAGGGACACAGCCTGAGGCATAAAGGGCGTATAGTCCTCCTCGCTGGGGCGGAAGGCGTTCCAGTGGTCAAGGAACATCACCGTAAAGTTCCAGACCGCCGCGCCCTCGGTGCGGAGAGCTGCGTCCTTCCAGTAGCCGAACCGCTCTTCTTCATTGATATACTCGTCGGCCAGATTGATGCCGCCCGTATAGGCTGTATTTCCGTCCACGACCACGATCTTCCGGTGGTCGCGGTGATTCATGACCAACGACACCAGAGGCACCACCGGGTTGAACGGGATGCAGCGGATATGCGCCCGCTCCATCTGCACCACGAAATCGGACGGCAGACCCAGCAGACTGCCGAAATCGTCGTAGATGAGCCGGACATCCACCCCCTGCGCCGCCTTGCGGACAAGGATGTCCTCTACCCCATCCCACATCTTGCCGGTGCGGACGATGAAGAACTCGAGGAAGATGAACCGCTCTGCCTTTTCGAGGTCGGCCAGTAGGTCAGGGTACATGGCCTCACCGCAGGGGTAATATTTTGCCGTGGAGTTTTTCCATGCGGGGTACGGCCCGTACTCCGAAACATACCGGCTCAGTCCCCTGCTGGCGGGGTCGAGGGCGTCGGTCTGGCTCGGCTGCTGGGCGAGGTCGGCGGTGTGCTGGCGCTCCACCGCCTGCATCCGCTGGCGCATCCGCTTGGCGGGGGCCTTGTTGCCGAAGGCCAGATAGAGCGCACCGCCCAGCAGCGGCATCATGCCGATGAGGACGAGCCAGATGATCTTATAGTCGCTGTTCTCGTCCTTCCGCACGAGGTAGAGGGTGATGAAGAGGCTGAGGACGTTCAGCCCCGCATTCACCCACACCTTTCCGGCGGTGAGGGAGAAGAAGGCCCAGAGCAGCCAGCCGATCTGCAGCAAAACAAGGGCCACTGTGACCGTAGCCCTGTTGATGACACGATTGAAGAACCGTACGACCGGCAGCCGAAAAAACATCTGCGCCTCCCCCGCTGCCTTTCGGCAGCATTTTTATGGGAATAGTATAGCGCAGAGATGCGGAGATTTCAAGCTCAGGCGTCCGCGTCCTCGAAGCCCACCATGAGGCCGCCCAGCTCGGCGTAGTAGCTGCACAGGCCGCCGCACTCGGTCACCCGCACCTGTGCGCCCTCGAAGACAGCTTTCACCATGTGCATCAGGCGCTCGGCGGCGGCGGGGTTGCCGCAGTGGGCAATGATGACCTTGCCGTCCGTGTAGCCGTGGCCTTTGAGCTCCAGCACGATGCGCTCGAGAGCGCCGTGCTCGCCGCGGGTCTTGCAGAGGACGTCCAGTTCGCCCACATCGCTGGCCTTGCCGATGACCCGGATGTTGAGCATCCGCGCCACAGCGGCCACAGCGGGCTTCACCCGGCCATTGCGGGCCAGATTCGCCAGCGATTCCAGCGAGAACAGCAGATGGGTGTGGTGACGGTAGCGCAGCATCTCTTCGCAGACGTCGTCAAACTCCCTGCCCTCTTCGATGAGCGCACGGATATGCTCTGCCAGCAGCACCAATTCCGGGCCGGCAGACAGGCTGTCCAGCACAAAGACCTGAGCACCCGGGTGCTCTGCCTGATACTCTTCTGCGGCCAGCTGGGCGGCGTTGCAGCTGCCCGACAGGGTGCCGGTGATGGTGATGGCATAAATTTCATCTGCGCCCTCATAAGCCTCCAGCCAGTCGCCGATGTTGGGGCAGGAGGTGCTGGTCTTGCCCTTATAGGTGCGCAGGGTAGTCGCCATCTCCACGGCGTCCAGCGTGCCGTCGTCGAGGTATTCCCTCTCGTCGGTCACGATCTTCAGAGGCACAGCAGCAAAATCAATGCCGTCCATCTGATACAGGCTGGCAGAAGAGTCCACAACGATTCGTTTCATCTCATCTATCTCCATTCCGGCGGATGTCCGCCGCATTTTTTACGTTCGGTGAGTCCACTATATCAGTTTTTCAAAAACCTGTCAAGCGATTTGTAAAATTGTTAACGTCGTTTTCATAAACGGTTGACCCCGACTCAAAAATGCGATATACTACCACCATGAATCAGGAAATGAAACGCCGTGTCACGGCCTGCGCCGCCGGGTTTTCCCTGCCGCGCTACCGGGAGCTGCCCTCCGTGGGGCTGTATCTCGACCAGACCGTGCAGCTCGTCAACAGCTGCTTCCGGGGCTTCCCCGGGGTGGAGCTCACCCCCTCCATGGTGAGCAACTACGTCAAGAAAGGAGTCATCTCCCACCCCGTCAAAAAGAAGTATTCCCGCGAACAGCTGGCTTCTCTCATCTATATCGTATTGTCTAAAAATGTCCTCTCGCTGGAAAACATCGACGCCCTGTTCCAGATGCAGCGGGCTCACTGCACCGCCGCCGAAGCCTACGACTACTTCTGCGACGAGGTGGAGAACTGCCTGCCCTACATTTTCGGTGCCAGCCGCACCATCTGTGACCTCGACCCGGATGCCGCCGACGAAAAGCGTCTGCTGCGCGGTACCATCGTCGCTGCCGTAAACAAGATGTACCTCGACTGCTGCTTCGTCGCTATGCGGCAGGAGGAAGCCCTCTGGCCGGGGATACTTGGCGACCTCGAATAAAAAGAAAAACGTCTGTACCTCCAAACGAAGTACAGACGTTTTTATTATGCTCTGATTTTAGGTATCCTGCAGCTCACCACGGCTTGCAGCCTTGAGGTAAGCGAAGATGAAGCCGTCGAGGTCGCCGTCCATGACAGCGTCCACGTTGCCGGTCTCATAGTTGGTGCGGTGGTCCTTGACCATCGTGTAGGGCATAAAGACGTAGGAGCGGATCTGGTGGCCCCATGCGATCTCGTTCTGGACGCCCTTGATGTCGTCGATCTTATCCATGTGCTGCTGCTTGGCGATCTGGTACAGCTTTGCCTTCAGCATTTCCATCGCGTAGTCACGGTTCTGGAACTGGCTGCGCTGGGTCTGGCAGCTGACCACGATGCCGGTGGGCTTATGGATGAGTCGGACAGCGGAAGAAGTCTTGTTGATGTGCTGGCCGCCGGCACCGGAGGAGCGGTAGACCTGCATCTCGATGTCCTCGGGGCGGATGTCCACCTGGATGGTGTTGTCCAGCTCGGGCATGACTTCCAGCGAAGCAAAGCTGGTCTGACGGCGGGCGTTGGCGTCAAAGGGAGAGACGCGCACCAGACGGTGGACGCCGTTCTCGCTCTTGAGCAGGCCGTAGGCGTTGGCACCCTTGACCATCATGGAAGCACTCTTCATGCCGGCCTCGTCGCCGTCCTGATAATCCAGGACCTCGACGGTCATGCCGTGAGCCTGCGCCCACTTGTTGTACATACGGTAGAGCATCTCGGCCCAGTCCTGTGCCTCGGTGCCGCCGGTGCCTGCGTGGAAGGTCAGGATGGCGTTGCTGTGGTCGTACTCACCGTTCAGCATGGTCATCAGCTGCAGCTCATCCACAGCCTTGCCCACGGCGTTGACAGCCTCTTCGGCCTCCGGCACCATCTCGGGGTCGTACTCCTCGTCCAGCATGACCAGCATGGTCTCTGCATCATCGTACAGGCCCTGCAGCTTCTCGAAGCGGGTCAGCTTGCCCTTCAGGTCGCCCACCTCGTCGAAGACCTTCTTGCTCAGCTCAGCGTCGTCGTAGAAGCCGGGGCGGGACATGGTGTGCTCCAGCTCCTGCACGCGCTTGCGGGAAGCGTCGATGGCCAGCGCCTCCTCCAAGTCCTTTACAGCGGTGTGGTATTCAGCCAGCTGTACTTTCAGTTCATCAGTGGTGATCATCGTTTTATTCCTCTCGTCTCAAAGAACAGGAGCAGCCTCTTCATCATCAGCCACGCACACGGGCAGGCCCGTCTTAGTACAACCTCTCAGTCTCGCTGACGCTCGACAGCTCCCCTAGTAGGGGAGCCTCTGGCGAAACCGTTCACTTTGCGGAGACTGCCAAAGCCTCCCCTACCAGGGGAGGTGGCACGCCGTAGGCGTGACGGAGAGGTTGTACGAAGGAAAGCCTGCCCGAGGACTCGGCCAATGACGGAGAGATTTACTCCTAAAAGATACAGTTTATACACAGATACTTCATTAGTATACCCAGAATCCATGATAAAGTAAAGAGGAAAAAATACCATTGTGCTGGAAATTTGAAGATTTTCGCCTTTTCTTTTCCGCATTTTAAGTGTATAATACTGATAAACTACCCTATTCATTGGAGGATGTTATGCCAAAATACTATGGCTGTCCGTGTGAGGGCTGCGGCAAGCCCCTCACACTTCAGGATGACATCGTGGTCTGCCCCGACTGCGGCGCGCCTTATCACCGCGTCTGCTACGAGAAGCTGGGCCAGTGCATCCACCGCCCCGCCCACGCCGCCGGCTACGAGTGGAAGTTCCCCTACGAGGAGAGCCAGCTCCGCACCTGTCCGTCCTGCGGCGAGCGCACCCTGCAGGACGAGGAAACGTGCCGCTGCTGCGGTGCTGTGCTGCCCCCCGAGGGGCAGGAGCCTCCTTCTTCCCGCGGCAGCGGTGAAGAGACTTTCGACTACTCCCAGATGTACCGTCAGTTCGGCACTTCCGCTGACCCGGAGAAGGAGTTTTTTGAGGACGCCTTCGGCAAAGAGGCCAAGATGGACGGCATCGACCGTCAGGACTGGCTGGACTATATCGGCCCCGCCGCTCCCGCTTACCTCGCCGCTTACAGCCGGATGCAGCTCCAGAAGAGCAAAGTATCCATGAGCTTTTCGGCTCTGCTGTTCGGTCCCTTCTACTTCTTCTATCGCAAGGCGTGGAAGCCGGCCTTTGGCTTTCTGGCCGCTGAGCTTCTGCTGGCAGCGCCCACCTTTATCGAGATGCTGCAGCTCTCCGGCAGCGCCCTCGCCCCGGCCATGAGCGCTTCAGCTCTGACGGTATTTGCCCGCGTCTGCTCTGTCCTCAGCTTCGTGCTGATGCTGGTGCGCGGTATGTACGGCAAGTGGCTCTACCGCAAGAGCGCCGCCGACCACATCCGCCGCATCCAGTCTGAGTTCCCCGATGCCCAGCAGCGTCAGGCCGTGCTCCGCGCCCAGGGCGGCGTCAGCTTCGGCGCGGTCTTTCTCTGTGTCCTGCTCCTGAGTGTCTGCGGCAGTGCGTTCACCCTGCTGCTCGGCCCGGATCTGCAGGCCATCCTCAACGCTTTCTATGGCTGATACACCCAGCCGTGAATCTATCGCAAGTCAAGAAATTAGTGCAACATCCAAACAGCATATTTGCGATATGCAATTCAACGCTGTTGCTGTTGCATTAAAAAGTTGAATTGCTATGTTTTATCATTCCATCGTATGGGTGGAGAACACTTTTTCGTCCTGCCACCACACCGGCTGCCCGGCGGCGAGGGACTTGGGAACATCCAGCAGACGCTGGTTCCGGCTGCCTCGGAAGCGGAGGGAGATGTCGTGCTCAGCCTCCACGAAGCGGCCATCCACCAGCACATCCAGCAGACTCAGCAGCTCGTCGGTGACTTCGCACCGCGCGTGGCAGGGGACTTTGCCGGTCAGCTGCTCCCAGGTGTAGCCGGAGTAGCACCAGACCGTTTTCTTCGGGTAAAGGGCTTTGAAATTTTGCACGAAGGTCACCAGTTCCCGCTGGTTCTCCGGCTCCATCGGCTCGCCGCCCAGCAGGGAGAGGCCCGTGATATAGTCCGGCTTGCAGGAGGCGAACACCTCGTTGCGGACGGGCTTGTCGAAGGGCTGTCCATAGCCGAAATCCCATGCCACCTCATTGAAGCAGCCGGGGCAGTGGTGGCGGCAGCCGGAGACGAAGACGCTGGTGCGGACGCCCGGCCCGTTGGCGATGTCGTAATATTTAATAGTCGCGTAATTCATAAATCAGACCTGAAAGCAGAGCACGCTGCTTTGCCTTGCAATTTTTTGTGCTTGGGTAGCTTGCCAATGGCTCTCCCCTTGGGAGAGCTGGCGCGAAGCGCCTGAGAGGGTCACAAGTGTAACACCCGATCCTTGATCTCCTGCGTCCGGCCCTGATTCCAGAACTGGGTGCCGATATAGCCGCAGGTGCGGCGGGCGACATTCAGCTTGTTCTGGTCACGGTTGCCGCACTTGGGGCATTCCCACACCAGCTTACCGTCGTCCTCGACGATCTTGATCTCGCCGTCGTAGCCGCACACCTGACAGTAGTCACTCTTGGTGTTGAGTTCGGCATACATGATGTTGTCGTAGATATATTTCATAACCGAAAGTACAGCTTCGATATTGTTCTGCATATTCGGAACTTCCACATAACTGATTGCACCACCCGGAGACAGCTTCTGGAACTGTGACTCGAATTTCAGCTTGTCGAATGCATTGATCTCCTCTGTCACGTGTACGTGATAGCTGTTCGTGATGTAGTTGCGGTCTGTAACTCCCTTGATGATTCCGAAACGCTTCTGTAAGCCCTTCGCGAACTTGTAGGTCGTAGACTCAAGCGGTGTTCCGTAGAGACTGAAGTCGATGTTCTCCTTCTCCTTCCACTCCTGGCATGCATCGTTGAGGCGCTGCATAACCTTGAGTGCGAACGGTGTTCCGACCTCCGGATCCGTGTGGGACACACCGGTCATATAGCGGGTACACTCACAGAGTCCTGCGTAGCCGAGTGAGATTGTGGAATATCCACCGAACAGAAGCTTGTCGATCGGCTCTCCTTTCTCCAGACGGGCCAAGGCTCCGTTCTGCCACAGGATCGGG
>ERZ831979.1318-NODE-1318-length-22453-cov-28.500625_pt1 | contig 22453 bp, 13 predicted proteins | sample MGYA00519952_ERZ831979 | MGnify/ENA primary metagenome ERZ831979 (study PRJEB31850, sample SAMEA3708723) | human gut metagenome | biome: human gut; feature: human-associated habitat; material: faeces | place: China | collected 2014 ...
CGGTCTATATAAAGAATATCAGAGGTCTTGGGTATATATGGAATCAGGAGGTAAGGCAGTGACAAAGAGATATCGCAAGAAGATTACAGTAGCGCTCTCCTTGGTACTACCTGTCATATTATTGTTTGCAATATTAAATTGCTTTACCACGTATGTGTTTTATGAAGATTATAAATATAAAATGAATCTTATGACAGAGATTGCTGCAAAGGAAGAAATTTCCGGGCTGGATGCTGTTTCGGAATTGCTTAAGGATAAGGATATTGAAACCAACGAACAGGGAAGGCGATTATTGGAGCAATATGGATACTGGGGAAATAAAGGGAATGTATTTTATTCGCAATTCCGGCATCAGGTTATGGTGACCGGTGCTGTAAGCACTGTGATATGCGTGCTTCTTTTGACTTTTTTACTTTATTGGAAGAAAAAAGAAGATGCGTGTCATCAGAAAATTTTAGACCGGTTGGAAGAAATTCTGATCAGATTCCGTGAAAATAAATTTGATGATTTACTGAAAACGGAAAATCATGCAGAACTGGAAAAATTGAATGACCAGCTTGAAGCAATCGGACATCATATTCAGTTGCTAAAGGAAGAAGCACGGGAAGAAAAAGAGAGCACGAAAGAAATGGTTTCTGATATCTCTCACCAGTTAAAGACACCGGTTGCAGCTTTGGATACATGTTTTAGTGTGCTGATGCAGAATGACTTAAGTGCCACAGAACAGGAGGAGTTTCGTATCCGTTGTCGGAGTGCTCTGGATGGACTGGAGACATTATTGCAGTCGCTTCTTGAAATATCCAAGATGGAAACTGGACTGATTCAGATTAATAAGAAAAAACTTCCGCTTATGGATACTGTCATATCTGCTGTGAACCGCACTTATCCTAAAGCGGATGAGAAAGAAATTGAATTCGTTTTTGACTCTGAAAAAGAGCTGGAAACATGCATGGTTATGCAGGATAAAAGATGGCTTGGTGAAGCTGTGATCAACGTTTTTGATAATGCAATCAAGTACAGTCCGTGTGGTTCAAAAATATTTATCCGGTTACAAAAAAGAAACGATCTTGTAAGAATGGAAATTGAGGATCAGGGAATTGGTATTCCGCAGAATGAGTATCACAAAATTTTTCAACGATTTTACAGAGGAAGTTCCAAGGAGGTCATGGAAAAGAGTGGTACAGGAATCGGACTTTTTCTATCGAGAGAAATTATCGAAAAACACGCAGGTATGATTACGGTAACCTCCGGCAAAAAGAAAAAAGGAAGCACGTTTGTGATTCAATTACCATATGTTGGTTAAATTTTAAGTGGGCAGAAATCTTACAATTCTGTAAGACTTCTGCTCGTTTTTTGAAAGTGAAATGAAAGATTATCCTGATACAATTTGGATGTAGGTTGAAAAATGACCAAATATATAAACAGGCAAAGAAAGCGTGCTGAAAAGGTACGCTTTACAGAATTAAAAAGGAGGCAACACATGAGTGTGATATTAGAAACCAGGCAGCTTTGTAAATTTTATGGCGCAGGTGAGAATCATGTCAAAGCGGTCAATCAGGTGGACATTCAGATTGAGCAGGGAGAATTTGTCGCAATTGTTGGAAAGTCAGGTTCCGGTAAAAGTACATTACTTCATATGCTTGGAGGGCTAGACACCCCTACAAAAGGCAGTGTTACTTTAGCCGGGAAAGATTTATACAGGATGAAGGAAGATGCCCTTGCTGTTTTCCGCAGAAGAAAAATCGGATTTGTTTTTCAGGCATTTAATCTGGTTTCATCTATTAATGTCTGGGAAAATATTGTACTTCCACTGGGGCTGGATGGAAGAAAAGTGGATGAAGCGTATGTAAATGATATTATTGCAACTCTGGGGATTGAAAAGAGGATTTACAATCTGCCAAATCAGTTATCCGGAGGACAGCAGCAGAGAGTAGCGATTGCAAGAGCACTGGTGAATCGTCCGGAAATTATATTTGCAGATGAGCCGACAGGAAATCTTGATTCTAAGACCAGTGATGAGGTAATCGCCCTGCTTAAGATGACAGCAAAAAAATATGGACAGACAATTGTAATGATTACCCATGATGACGAAATTGCACAGGTCGCTGATCGTATTCTGGTAATTGAGGATGGACAGGTGGTGGATTTCAGATGAAGACAATAAGCAGGATTGCATATAGCAATGACAAAAAGAACAAGACAAGAAGTATACTGATTATGATGTCCATATGTCTGACTACGATGCTGCTTGTGATTATCAGTACTGTGGGAAATGGAATGATCCGTTTACAGAAAAGTCAGGCGGCAGGCTCATATGGAAGCAATTATGGTCTGTTTGTCGCAGCAGATGCCTCGCAGTTAAAGGAAGTAAACCGCCGTGCGGAAATAGATGCTACAGGCACTATGTGCACCGAAGGTATCATAAAAGGCAATGAAAACGGCGGGTTTGTCTGCATGGATGAGACTGTAAGAAAAATGCTTCCCTATAATAAAGAATATGAGTTAAAGGAAGGAAAGTATCCGGGGGGAACGCAGGAAATTGCCGCAGGAAGAGCATTTTTTAGTGAAATGGGATATGATGATGCAAAGGTCGGAGATACGGTTACACTGGATTACCGCGCAGGGATGCAGTCAGAATATAAGCCGGAAGAATTTGTTGTCAGCGGAATCCTATATGATCGGGATGAGTATACCATCGAGGCATCTTATGTTGCTTTCGGGTCACAGGAGTTTTATGATGAGCACGTCGCAGAGAATGACAGACAGTATAATATTTATTTTACTTTAAATGATTCTGCAAATGTATCTATGAATAATATTGATTCGGTTATCAAGCAGATTGCAGCAGCTTGTGGGATCGAAGAAAAAAACGTTATAGTCAATGATCTCTATTTGCAATGGGTCTTACAGCCGAGTTATGAAACGATTGCGGTATGCGGGGTTTTGATTCTTGCAATTGTACTTTTCTCTGTTGTGGTCATTTATAATATTTTTCAGGTCGGTATTGCCAACAGGATACAGGAGTATGGAAAAATCAAGGCTCTGGGAGCGACAAAAAAGCAGATGAAACAACTGATCTTCAGAGAGGGCATTTTTTTGACAATTTTTTCAATACCGGTTGGATTGCTTTTTGGCTTTCTGATTGCAAAATGCGGTTTTAACTGGCTGGTAGAACAGGGAAACCTTGTATCAACCCAAACTGGCTCTATGGGAGTTCAAAATCAGCAGGTGCATCTGTTTTCCCTGCCTGTTATGCTTCTGTGTATTTTCGTATCATTTCTTACCGTTGCTTTGGCACTGCGTAAACCAATGAAAATTGTTTCACGGATTTCACCTATCGAAGCAACACGGTATTTAGAAAATGCAGAAACACAAAAAAAAGGAAAACGAAATGGCAGAAAAAATGTCACCGTGTTTTCTATGGCAATGGCAAATGTAACGGGGAATCCCAAAAGAACTATTGGTACTATCCTCACAATGGGTTTTTCTTGCGTATTGTTTGTGATTATCTCTAATTATGTGGGAAATATTGACACGGAGCATGAAGCACGTCTTTCCGTTAATCATGGACAATTTGAACTGCAGCTTGACTATTCTGCTGAGTATGATGAAAGATATCCGGAGAATAATCTGGATACGATTCTGACGGATAATCCATTGAATGATTCGCTGATTGAAGAAATCAAAAGCATTCCGGGAGTGACAGATGTCATGACGAGAGAGATTGTCTCTATAAATCTGAACGGAACAAAATTTCCGGCTGATATTGTGAGTAAAAATGATTTTGATTTTATGCGCCAAGACGGGGATATTGGCTCTATGGACTATGATCAGGCGGTAAAGAATGGTGATATTTTCTTTGGCTGGTCAACGTGGATGGAACAAGATGGATATGCTCCGGGAGAATCCATTGCATTTGACTTTGAGAATGGAAGTGGAACCTATACCTATCAGGGAAAGATTGCAGGATCCTTTGTAAGTGCGGACACTTATCTTGTCATTCCGGAAGGTGTATATCGTTCCATGAATCCGAGAGGAACAGCCTATGGCTATCTGTGGGTGGACTGTGATAAAAAAGATGTGGCATCTGTAGAACAAAGTCTGAATACTTTGATTTCTAATACTTCGCATATAAAAATGGATACTTATCATGCGCAGTTACAATCTGCCGAATTTGCAAGCAGCATGATGAAGCTTGGCTGTTATCTGTTTATGGCTATTGTAGGACTCATCGGGTTTATGAATATGGCGAATACCATGATCATGAATATTACGACAAAAAAGCAGGAATATGGTATATTACAGGCTGTGGGTATGACAAATAAACAATTAAATTTATGCCTGCAGTTACAGGGACTGATTTTTACGGTTGGTACCATATGCGTAGCTTTGATCATTGGTCTGCCGCTCGGCTATGCACTTTTTTCCTATGCAAAGCATAATGGGATATTTGGAATGAATATCTATCATGTTCCAATCGTACCAATTTTTATTATGATTTTTTTGGTCGGTCTGTTGCAGATTGTACTTTCCTGCGTTTTAAGCAGTAATCTGAAAAAGGAAACGCTGGTTGAAAGAATAAGGTATCAGGGATAGCAAGTAATATGTAATGAACTTAAACACTGTTCAATTGAGCAATCATAGAAGTTAAAATAGAAGACGATACAGTATGGCTGACACAACAGCAGATGTCAGAGTTATTCCAAACTTCTCGAACAAATGTAGTAGAACATATTAAGCATATTTATGAGGAGGGTGAATTAGACGAAATTTCAACCTGTCGGAATTTCCGACAGGTTCGAAAAGAAGGAAATCGTGAGGTGACAAGGCAGATTACAAAGCCGCTTATTCTTATTGATTTTAAGAGTAGGCGGCTTTTTTGCGTTCTCTGGTACTGTTTACATAGCCACCTTGACAAAGTGGCTAAATCTATGTGAAAGGAGGACGCATCTATGTCAAATTGCAAAGTAATTGCTCTGACTAACCAGAAAGGTGGTGTCGGAAAAACAACCACAGCGGTCAATCTGGGTGTAAGTCTGGTGCAGCAGGGTAAAAAAGTCCTGCTGATTGATGCCGATGCACAGGCAAATCTCACGATGGCTCTGGGTTATAACAGACCAGACGATATTCCCATAACGCTCTCTACTGTGATGCAGAACATCATAGACGATAAAACGCTTGATGCTTCACAGGGTATTATCCATCACAGAGAGGGCGTTGACCTGCTTCCGTCAAACATTGAGCTGTCGGGCTTTGAGGTAAGGCTAATCAATGCAATGAGCCGTGAGCGTGTGCTGAAAACCTATGTCAATGAGGTTAAAAAGAATTACGATTATGTGCTTATTGATTGTATGCCGAGCTTAGGTATGATAACCATCAATGCTCTGGCGGCGGCTGACAGCGTGATTATCCCGACACAGCCCCACTATCTCTCGGCTAAAGGTCTGGAGCTTTTGCTTCGCTCCGTATCAATGGTCAAGCGGCAAATCAACCCAAAGCTGCGGATAGACGGTATCTTAATGACTATGGTAATGCCCCGTACCAACATTTCTAAGGAAATTACGGCAACGGTCAAAAGTGCATACGGTAAGAAAATCAAGGTATTTGATACCGAGATACCTCATTCTATCCGTGCGGTGGAAGCTACCGCAGAAGGCAAAAGTATTTTTGCTTACGACAAAAGCGGCAAGGTTGCCGCAGCCTATGAGCAGTTAGGAAAGGAGGTGGCAGAGATTGGCGAGAAGCAGAGAAACCAAAATCGAGCTGACCGCATACGATGACCTTTTTCAGACGGACGAAAGCCGTGAGGAAGCAAAGCTAAGCAAGATACGGGATATTCCCATATCGGAGATTGACGAGTTTCCAGACCACCCGTTTAAGGTTTTGATGGACGAAGATATGGAACAACTTGTTGAGAGTATCAAGCGAAACAGTGTAATGACCCCTGCGACAGTTCGCTTAAAAGAGGACGGACGGTATGAGCTTATCAGTGGTCACAGGCGAAAAAAGGCTTGTGAACTTGCAGGACTTGAAACGCTGAAATGCGAGGTCAAAGAGCTTACCCGTGATGAAGCCATTATTGTTATGGTGGAAAGTAATCTCCAACGCTCTGTTATTTTGCCGAGTGAGAAAGCGTTTGCGTATAAAATGCGGTTGGAAGCTATGAAACGACAGGCAGGCAGACCCCCAAAAGAAAATGCGTCGCCATTGGCGACTAATTTATCAAAAGGGCGTTCTGATGAGGAATTAGGAGAACTTGTTGGAGAAAGCAAAGACCAGATACGCCGCTATATCCGTCTAACGGAGCTTGTTCCCGAAATCCTGCAAATGGTAGATGAAAGGCAGATTGCATTCCGTCCTGCGGTTGAAATTTCCTATCTGACCGAGGAACAGCAATACACCCTGCTTGAAGCAATGGAGTACAACGATGCTACCCCGTCATTGGCACAGGCTATCAAAATGAAGAAGTATAACCAAGATGGCAAGCTCACTTCCGAGGTTATCCAGTCCATTATGGAGGAAGAAAAGCCCAATCAGAAGGAAAAACCTGCTTTCCGTGACGAGAGGATAACCAAGCTCATTCCCAAGACTGTTCCCAGAGGGCAGGAAACGGATTTTGTTGTCAAGGCGTTGGAGTTTTATAACCGACACTTGCAGCGGAACAAGGCTCACGAGAGATAGCCACACACCGAGGGCGAGGTCTGCCTTTTTGAGTGGATAGCCATTATTTTGGCTTCCCCCTCTCCACACCTCACCCCCTAACTACTGCCAGTAACTATCCGAGAAAAGAAATACTTTAAGCTGTCCATAACGGGCAGCTTTTTTCGGTCAGTAAGGCAAAATATTCAATCCAAATTACAGGAGGTAACTATGAAAATCCCTAAATTGTTCAAAAAGGCTGCGGCTTTTGTAATGGCTGCGGTCACGGCATTATCCATAATGCCTGCGACGGCGTTTGCTGCGGGTGACATCGGGACGATTTCCTTTTCCCACACCTATGACAGCAACGGTAATGCGATGAGGTACAATTCCAGTGCGAATATCGGCGGCTATACCGCAGGCGGAACGGGAAATTACAAGTACCGTATGTTTGTGGATGGCGAGAATGCGTTTTGTATTCAGCCGGGAGTACCGCTGAAAACAGGAAACACCTTGAAAAAGGCTTCCTCTGATACTTGGAACGCACTTTCAGCCAACCAGAAAAAGGCGGTTGGGCTTGCCCTGCTCTATGGGTATCAGGGCAACCGAAATAATCTGTCGGGAAGTGATGATGAAAAATGGCTTGCCACGCAGACTCTCGTATGGGAGTTTGTCACAGGCTGCCGTGAAGCCACAGGCTCATATAACCAGACAAGCACCACCGTTTACAGCCTGCACTTCGGTTCAAATTATGCCAACAGCGGAGCAAGGGCAGTGTATGACCAGATTGTTGCAATGCTGCGTGAGCATAACACCATTCCGAGCTTTATGTCGGGCGGTAAGAATGACATCACAAAGGAGCTTGCCTACAAGGACGGAAAGTACAGCATCACATTGACGGACAGCAACGGCGTCCTTTCCGATTACAGCTTTTCAAGCTCTGACAGCAATGTGAGTGTATCGAAGTCTGGAAATAAGCTGACAATCAGCTCCACCGTAGCTATCAGCGGTTCTGTCCGCATTACGGCAAAGAGGAACAATGTGCCGACTGTCAGCAGCAGTGCAAAGCTCATTGCCTATGGCGACCCGAACTTGCAGGATTTGGTAACAGGTGTGGAGAATGCTGATACCGTGTCTGCATATATCAATATCGAAACGCCGACAGGCACGATTGCCCTCAAAAAGACTTCTGAGGACGGAGTTGTGGAGGGCATCTCTTTTACAATCAAAGGTGATAACTTCAATAAAACAGTTAAGACAGGAAAGGACGGCTCTGTCTCCGTGGAGGGATTATTCCCTGGCACTTATACGGTCACAGAACAGTCTATTGACCGTTATGAGCCGCAGAAAACCCAGACCGTCACACTTATCGGAGGAAAAACCTCTACTGTGACCTTCAGCAATACTTTGAAGCGTGGCAGTCTGGAAATCGTCAAGACTTCCGAGGACAATCTGGTGGAGGGAATGAAATTCCACCTTTATGGCACATCTTTAAGCGGCTTGCCTGTTGACGAGTATGCCGTGACTGATAAAAACGGACTGGCTAAGTTTGAAAATGTCCTTATCAGTGGCGATACCCCGTATGTGGTTGAGGAAGTGGATACCGCAGTCCGCTATGTCGTTCCTGCTTCCCAGACAGCTCCGATTGAATGGAACAAGGTCACAAAACGCAGCTTCGACAATGTGTTGAAGAAATTCCAAGTGACTGTGACAAAGACCGATGCAGAAACAGGTTCTCCGCAGGGCGACGCTTCCCTTACAGGTGCGGTTTACGGCATCTATAAGGGTGAGGAACTGATTGACACCTACACGACTGATGAAAACGGTCAGTTTACGACCAAGTATTATATCTGTGACAATGATTGGACTGTCCGTGAAATCAGCCCGTCCGAGGGGTATCTTCTGGATACCGCAATCCACAAGGTAGGTGCAGAACCAGAGCTATACACGGTAGAGCTGAACAGTACCGCAAACGATGTGAATGAACAGGTCATCAAAGGCAATATCGCAATCATCAAGCATACGGACGACGGAGAAACCCAGATTGAAACACCTGAAGAAGGTGCGGTATTTGAAGTGTTCCTCAAATCCGCAGGCAGCTATGAAAATGCAAAGGAAACCGAGCGTGATGTGCTGACATGTGACGAGAACGGTTTTGCCCAGACAAAGGATATGCCGTATGGCATTTATACCGTCCGTCAGACCTCTGGTTGGGAGGGGCGTGAACTGATGAAAGACTTTGATGTGTTTATCAGCAAGGACAGTCAGACCTACCGTTACCTTATCAATAACGCTAACTTTGAGAGCTATATCAAAATCGTAAAGAAAGATGCGGAAACAGGCAATACAATCCCGTATGCAGGTGCAGGCTTCCAGATTTACGACCCGAATGGAAACCTTGTGACTATGACTTTCACTTATCCCGAAGTGACGACCATTGACACCTTCTATACTACGGCAGACGGCGACCTTATCACACCGCAGACGCTGGAATACGGCAAAGGCTATTCCCTCGTGGAAGTGCAAGCCCCGTATGGGTATGTCTTAAATTCCGAGCCTGTTTATTTTGATGTGGTGCAGGAAAATTCCGAGGAAGAAAGCGGCATTACCGTTATTGAGGTAGTACGTTCCAATATGGCACAGAAAGGTACAATTACCGTAGAAAAGTCTGGCGAGGTATTCAGCTCCGTGGCAGGCGATAAGGGATTGTATCAGCCGATTTTCTCTGTCAGCGGTCTTGAGGGTGCAGTCTATGAGATTACCGCAGCCGAGGATATTGTCACTCTGGACGGAACGGTCAGAGCCAAAAAGGGCGAGGTTGTGGATACCGTTACGACAGGAAAGGACGGTACAGCAAAATCCAAAGAACTGTATCTCGGAAAATATGAGGTTAAGGAAATTACAGCTCCGTATGGAATGGTGCTGAATGAGGAAGTCCATTCTGTTGAGCTTGTGTATGCAGGACAGAATGTTGATGTAACGGAAACGGCTACCTCTTTCTATAATGAAAGACAGCGTGTTGAAATCGACCTCATCAAGAGCCTTGCCATTGATGAAACCTACGGCATTGGCAAGAACGGGGAAATCTTTGATGTGACCTTTGGCTTGTATGCGGCAGAGGAACTCACAGCCGCAGATGGAAAGACCATTCCTGCGGACGGTCTGATTGAGGTCATTTCCCTTGATGAAAGCGGTCACGGGAAAGCAATCAGCGACCTGCCGATGGGCAGCTATTATGTGCAGGAAATCTCGACCAACTCCGCATATATTGTCAGCGATGCAAAATACCCTGTTACTTTTGAATACGCAGGACAGGATACCGAAACTGTCCGCATTACAGCCAACGAGGGCGAAGCTATCACAAATGACATTATTTACGGCTCTGTAAGCGGTAAGAAATCTGATGAGGATGGAAAAGCTCTGGGCAGTGCAGTTATCGGTATCTTTAAGACAGGAACTACCGAGTTTACAAAGGAAAATGCGATTGCAGCTACCACATCAAAAGATGATGGTAGTTTTTCTTTTGCCAAAGTGCCGTATGGAACTTGGATAATCCGTGAAATCGAAAGCCCGAAGGGATATGTACTCTCCGAGGAAGAAATCGCCGTGACTATCGGCAAGGTGGACGAAGTTGTGGAAATCGAACTTGTCAACTACTTCATTAAGGGCAATATCGCTTTGACAAAGGTTGATGAGGATTATCCCGACAACAAGCTGTCTGGTGCGGTATTTGAGGTTTACTCCGATACCAATGGCGATGGGAAACTGGATAAAGACGATACGTTGCTTGGCGAAATGAAAGAACTTGATGGCGGCGTTTACCAGATGAGTGAACTCCGCTACGGCAAATATCTGGTAAAGGAAACCAAAGCTCCGACAGGCTTTGTGCTTGATGAAAATGTGTATTCCGTATCCGTTGAGGAGAACGGCAAGACCTACACCGTGGAAAATAAGGCGGGTGTAGGATTTATCAATGCAGCACAGAAAGGCTCTCTTAAAATCGTAAAGACTTCCTCTGACGGTAAGGTGGAGGGCTTCTCTTTCCGTGTGACAGGCGTGGACTATGACCAGACCTTTAAGACAGATAAGAACGGAGAAATCGTGATTGAGGGCTTGCGGATTGGCGACTATACCGTATCCGAAGTAAGCGACAAGGCTTCCGCAGGATATATCCTGCCTGCCGATAAACAGGCAACGGTCAAGGTGGACGCTACGGCTATCGTGCAGATGCACAATGAGTTCAGGGATACCCCGAAAACAGGCGATGACTTCAATCTGGGCTTATGGGTAAGCCTTGCAGCTCTGTCTGTTGTCGGTGCGGGCGTTCTCGGATTTGTCGGCTATAAGAACAGAAAGAAGAAAAAGGAGGACTAATTGATGGACGCTAAAACCATTATCGCAATCGTGCTTGTCGTGTTCATTGTGGGTGCGGCGGTATGGCTGAATATCCGTAACAGAAAGAAAAAGTAAGTGGTATGGGCGGCTGAAAGATGCCGCCCTTTCCTTTATGGAGGTAACAATGAAAAACCTTAAAACCATTGAAAAGAAAGTCAGGGCTGTTCTGGAAAAGAATGAAGATGCCAGAAATGACGATATGGTGCTATATCTTGCACTTTGTAATGCCTGTCTGAAGGATGCAGGGGCAATGCCGCTTGCAGAGATAATGACGCAGCACAAATATCTCGGTCTGCCGAGCTTTGAGAGCGTCAGCAGGACACGCCGCAAGCTGCAGGCACAGCATCCAGAGCTTGCAGGGAGCCGCCCTGTTCAGAAAATGAGAGCCATGGGCGAGAAAGCCTATCGGCGTTATGCCAAAGAATAGAGAGGTGCTTATGGACGAAGAAAAACGCTCCAATCAGAACTATGAAATCATTGAGAGCTGTACTATCGGGAGTACAGAGCTTGTCATCGGTCACAATCCCAACGCACCCAATCCTTATGTGTGTTGGTACTGCAAGGGCGGCTCAAATTATTTCTGGGGTTATTACACGAATGAGCTTGATGCTGCACGGCAAAAGCTGAATGAACGATACCAGTCAGAGTGCCGTATGCCCTATAATCAGCCTGCCCAGAAGCAGAAAAACGGTGATGACCGTGAGCGATAAAATAAAATATGACTGCACGACCTGTCCTTATCCCCGATATAAGGACGGGTCAGTTATTTTCTGCGATGTCTGTATCCGCAAGATTTTAGACGAGCAGAAAGAGAAAAAGGAAAGAAAGGAGCAGCCGAATGAGTAATGAAATAAAGACAAGACCTTTAACCCCGACAGAACAGAAATACACCTATGCCCAAAGTATGCAGCTTGAGGGGCAGACAGGCACTATCGGGCATCTGCGTGGTGACTTTGCCACAACGGGCTATGGCTTTTACACCACTTGGTTTGATACCAGACCCCAATGGAAATCTGACGAATTTAAGGCAGACCTTGATACGGTCATCAATGCTTTACGGGAGGATAAAGGGCTTTTGCATAACCGCTATGATATGAGTGCGTTTGCAAGGCATTTTCCAGAAAGTGCGATAAAGGGCAACTATTGTACTGAGTACGGTTTCCGTGTAGATACGGAGAAACACGCTTTTCTGCTTCGGTGCAATCCCACCAAAGGCGACTATAATTTTTACTGCTATTGTTATGTGAAGGAATGGCTTGATAAGCATATCCAGAAAGCTGAACAAGGTATCCGATTTATTGACCCTCAATATAAAGAACTGTTCCGTATCCCAGACGGCGGAAAGGTCATTGTCACGACTTCTTGGGGAGAGAAACGGGAGTATCCCTGCTGCTTCATTGATGAATACCACACCGAAGTCGGCAGCAATCTGTACCACATCTGCGAGTTTGCCGAGCGTATGCAGAAAAACGGGGCGACCTATGAGCCGAAACCTGCGGAACAAACGCCGCAGAAAACACCGAAGCACAAGGATTTAGAGCGATAAGGAGAATTTAGAATATGGCTGTTAATCAGAAAGCCGTCAAGGTCTTGAACAAGGTTTTGGAAGCAGGCTTTACCGATGAAAAAGCGATTGCCGCTATGACTATGGACGATATTCTTTCTATGCAGGGCATCACGGTTGCGGATATTACTCTCATCAATGACCTGCAAAAGAGCATTAAATCGAACAAGGTCATTTCTTTTCTTGGCGGTGGTGCGGAGTGAGTAAACAGGAATATTTGAAGCAGAAACGATAAGGAGGTGTAGGTTGAATGGCTGCGAAGTATCAGCTAATCACAGAGCTGTATCGGCGTGTAGGCGTTGCGGTTGCAAAAACCCCGCAGGCGTGGCAGGGATTTCTGTCCTCTGCCTGCCGCAACTATAAATGCCGTTTTGACGAACAGCTTTTAATATACGCCCAACGCCCCGATGCTGTCGCCGTTGCGAAGCTCGAAACTTGGAACAGGCAGTTCAAGCGTTGGGTCAATAAGGACAGCAAGGGTATTGCCGTATTTGACCCGAAAGGTCGTAGGAATACGCTGAAATACTATTTTGATGTGTCCGACACCCACGAGGGCTATTATGGCAGCCGCCCTGTTCCGATATGGCAGATGGATGAGCGATACGAGCAGGCTGTTATGGAAAGGCTCTCGGACAGGTTTGGAGATGTGGAAAGCACTGACCTTGCTTCTGCCTTAATGGAAACGGCAAAGAACGCCGTGGAGGACAATCTGCAAGACTATTTTTCTCAGTTAAAGGACTGCACGAAAGACAGCTTTTTGGAAGAACTTGACGAATTTAATATAGAAGTCATTTACAGGCGGCTGGCAGCAAACAGCGTTGCTTTTATGCTGATCAGCCGCTGCGGTCTGGATACGAATGAGTTTTTTGACCGAGAGGATTTTGCGGATATTGTAAATTTCAATACCCCTGCAACGATAAACGCCATCGGCATTGCCATGAGCGATATTGCGGAAATGGCGTTACGGGAAATCTCACAGTCTATCCGAAATGTGCAAATAGCGGAAAAAGACCAGAATCGCACCTTTGCACAAAGAACGCAGGTTCAGTATGATAAAGGCAGACAACAACCCGAAAGGAGCGAATACAATGAGCGAAATCACTTACAGCAGACAGGGGGATTATCTTATTCCCGACCTAACATTACCGACAGAGCCAGAGCTTCCGCTTGGCAGGTACGCTTTGATGCACAGGGATTATCTGGAGAAGCACAAGCGAGTGACCTATCTCAACCTGCTGATATCGGGCAGACTGAACGGGCATCTGCACGAGGTAGAGCAGACAGCACTCCAGAGGTTGGAGCTTCTGACAAAGCAGCTCTCAGCCGAGCAGGGCGTGACAGAGGAACTGAAAGAGAAAGCACCGATGCAGTGGGTCGGACTGATGAACAACATCCGCAGCCAAGCGGAGGAAGTGATACTGACCGAACTGATTTACAAGTAAGCGTTGCCAAAGAGGATGAGGTTAGGGTCAATCTTCCAACCGTAGATGAACAAATCGAAATGATAGCAAAAGCAGAGGACGAAAAAGCCTCTGCTTTTGCTATTTCCAAAAAAGATATTGACTCCGTACTTCAAAAAGGCAGTGGCGTTGCGGACGGAAAATACCGCATCTACCGCCAATTCCAAAAGGGCGAGGACAGACAGAAAAATATTGAGTTCCTTAAAAATGAGTATGGAACGGGCGGCGGTACGCACATCTTCCCCGATGGTTTCAGCGGTCATTCTTGGCATGACAGCAAAGGTCTTGCCATTGACCGAAACGGCACTTATACCAATCACGACCTTGTGTTGAAATGGTCAGAGGTTGAAAAGCGTCTGCGTGAGCTGATTAAGGATAACCGCTATCTCAATCCGAAAGAAAAAGACCATTATGCCGATTATCTGGAGAGCGTGTCAGCTCCCCAATATGAGATTGACACCCAGAGGAAAATAGCAAGGCAGCGTTTTATCGACGCCCACCGTGACCTGCCGCCTGCTGACAAACGGGATACCCTTGCTTTGCGGCTATCTGACTTTATCCGTGACTTGGACAGGTACGAAAAAGACCTGTTATCTGTTGTGGAACGAAGCGACCTTGCAGATGTTACCGCCGAGCAAATGGAACAGCACTTATCCGACCCCTCAACCGTTCAACAGCTCATAGACTTTCTTGCACAGGTACAATGGAAAACGACCTCAGTTTTCAGCCGCAGTAATGGGTGGAAGTTCACCGAGGAATTAAGGGAGCTGCACCCACTCCGCTACCTCTACAATGAGGGCGATGTGGTGTATATCGGTGCGGATAAATATGAGATTGCAACACTTACTGAGGAAAAGGTCTACCTGCAAAATGCCGAGTTCCCTATCTTGGGGCAGGAATACAGCCGAGCCGACTTTGAAGAAAAGCTAACGGAAAATCCTGCAAACGACCATCTGAAGGTGGTCGTAACCGAGAAACAGAGGACAGAAGCACCGTCCGAGAAAAAGCAGGACGGAATACAGTTTTCTATCGGTTTTTCTGAGCACCCTGCCTTTTATGACAGACAGCTTAATGACCGCTATACGGATTTGAGCTTTGCTCTGGGTAATAAGCTGCTTGGTATTTTGGACGAGAAACAGCACCGTGAGCGTGAGGGCGATAAAAATATCGGGTGGTATCACAAGACAGATTTTGTTATCAAGGCTGTTATCGGCGGCGAGGAATTTAACTATGAAGGGCGGTTTGATATTGGCGATGGTGAGGGCGATTTAATTGCCCACATTAAGAATTTTTACGATTATGCCTTATCGCCAAAGGGCGAACAGCTATATGGAGATGACCGAGAAAGCCTGCTCCGTGGCAGAGATGAGTTTATCCCATTTTTGGAACAGCACACCGAGCTGACCCAAGAGGACGAGAAGCTCCTTGATGAGATTATGGCTACCGAAAGTGATTGGTACAGGACAGCCGAGGAAGCCGAAGAAAAACCACAGGCGTATGCCGATATAATGAATGGCTCAGAAGCTCCTGCCATTGAAATGGAGCAATCCGCAGACGACCTCATAGGCAGGGAAATCATCATAGATAACCGTAAATATCTCATTGAGAACATTGGCAAAATCAGCGGCGATGTGTCCCTGCGTGACATCACATTCCAGAACAATGTGGGCTTTCCGATAAACCGAGTGGAGAAAATCGGCTATATCCAAAAGCTATTGGAACAGGAAAAAACCGAATTACCGCCCAAAGAAAAAACGGAAGCTCCTGCCGTTCCTGTTACTGACCGTCATAATTTCCGTATTACCGATGACGCCATCGGTGTCGGCGGAGCAAAAGAAAAGTTCCGTAACAATATGGCGGCAATCAACCTGCTGCACGAGCTTGAAATCGAAAACCGCCTTGCCACACCCGAAGAACAGGAAGTCCTATCTCGGTATGTCGGTTGGGGCGGTCTTTCTATGGCATTTGACGAACACAATGCGGCGTGGGCGGAGGAGTTTAAGGAGCTATATGCCAGCCTTTCCCCAGAGGAATACCGTGCCGCTATGGAGTCAACGCTGACCGCTTTTTATACGCCGCCTGTTGTTATCAAGGCGATGTATGACGCACTTGACCGCCTGGGCTTTTCACAGGGCAATATCTTGGAGCCGTCCTGCGGTACAGGCAATTTCTTTGGTCTGCTTCCCGAAAGTATGCAAAACAGCAAGCTCCACGGTGTGGAAATCGACTCTCTTACAGGCAGGATTGCAAAACAGCTCTACCAAAAAGCGAACATTGCCATTGAGGGCTTTGAGAAAACGAATCTCCCAGACGACCATTTTGATGTAGTCATCGGCAATGTGCCGTTTGGGGAGATAAGGGTCAATGACAGCCGATACAACGCCCAGAAGTTCCTCATACACGACTACTTTTTCGCAAAGGCTCTGGATAAAGTCCGTGCCGGCGGCGTTGTGATGTTCATTACCTCAAAGGGTACGATGGATAAAGCAAGTCCAGAGGTACGCAAGTATATTGCCCAGAGAGCCGAGCTTTTAGGAGCTATCCGTCTGCCTGACAACACTTTTAAGGCAAACGCAGGCACGGAGGTCACGAGCGATATTCTTATCCTGCAAAAGCGTGACCGAGTGATGGATATAGAGCCAGACTGGGTACACCTTGATACGGACGAAAACGGTATTACGATGAACAGATATTTTGTCGAACACCCCGAAATGGTGTTGGGCGAAATAAAGATGGAAAGCACACGCTTTGGTACTTTTGAGCCTGTTTGTAAAGCCCGTAAGGATATACCACTTTCCGAGCTTCTGTCCAATGCAGTTCAGAGGATAAACGGCGAAATCCCAGAGCTTGATAATAGGGTTGATGAAATCTCCGATGAGCAGGAGCTTTCCGTTCCTGCTGACCCGAATGTGCGTAACTTCTCTTTTACTCTGGTGGACGGCAGGGTTTACTTCCGAGAGAACGACCGTATGCAACCTGCTTCTGTGTCGATGACCGCAGAAAACCGTATTAAGGGACTTATCCAAATCCGTGACTGTGTGCGTAAGCTCATTGAGTATCAGACCGAGGATTACCCAGAGGAAATGATACGCACCGAGCAGGAAAACCTCAACCGTCTGTATGATGTTTATACCGCAAAATACGGTCTAATCAACAGCCGAGGAAACTATCTTGCTTTTGCTTCAGACGAGAGCTACTTCCTTTTATGTTCTCTGGAGGTGCTTGATGATGAGGGCAACTTCAAACGGAAGGCAGATATGTTCACAAAGCGGACTATCAAGCCCCATCGTGAGATTACCTCTGTTGAAACCGCAAGCGAAGCCCTCGCCCTCTCTATCGGGGAGAAAGCCCGTGTTGATTTGCCTTATATGGAGCAGCTCACAGGCAAAACGCAGGCTGAGCTTGTGCAGGATTTACAAGGTGTTATCTTCAAAGTACCGAACTGTGAGCCTGTTTCCTATGTAGCCGCAGACGAGTATCTGTCGGGAAATGTCCGAAACAAGCTGACGGTTGCGGAGCTTGCTGCCAAGAATGACCCAGAGCTTGCAGTTAATGTGGAAGCCTTGAAAAAGGTCATTCCCAAAGACCTATCGGCGGCGGAAATCTCTGTCCGTCTGGGCGCGACTTGGATACCGCAGGAAGATATACAGCGGTTTGTGATGGAGCTTTTAACTCCGTCAAGCTATGCCGCAGGCAGATTAAAGGTACGATACACCCCGATAAACGGAGACTGGTTCATAGAAAATAAAAGCTCCGATATGGGGAATGTAAAGGCGGACAGCACCTATGGTACGAAAAGGGCTTCCGCCTATCGTATTATTGAGGACACCTTAAACCTGCGTGACACCCGTATCTTTGATTATGTGTATGACGAACACGGCAATAAAAAAGCGGTGTTCAATGCAAAGGAAACTACGGCGGCACAGGCGAAGCAGGAAGCCATCAAGCAGGCGTTTCAGGATTGGATATGGAAAGACCCAGAACGGCGAAACCGCCTTGTCCGTTATTACAACGACACTTTTAACTCTGTGCGACCCCGTGAGTATGACGGAAGCCATATCACTTTCGGAGGTATCAGCCCAGAAATCACACTAAGACCCCATCAAGTCAACGCCATCGCCCATATCCTTTATGGCGGCAATACGCTCCTTGCCCATAAGGTGGGAGCAGGAAAAACCTTTGAAATGGTAGCCGCCGCACAGGAAAGCAAACGGCTCGGCTTATGCCAGAAATCCATGTTTGTTGTGCCAAATCATCTTGTCGGTCAGTGGGCTTCCGAGTATCTGCGGCTCTATCCGAGTGCAAATATACTTGTGACAACAAAGCAGGATTTTGAAACGGGAAACCGCAAGAAGTTCTGCGGCAGGATTGCCACAGGCGACTATGACGCAGTCATTATCGGGCATTCGCAGTTTGAAAAAATCCCGATGAGCATAGAACGCCAGAGGGAGCAGTTGGAAAAGCAGCTTGATGATATTGAGCGTGGCATTGACGATGTGCAGGCTTCCAAAGGCGAGCAGTTCACGGTCAAACAGCTAATGAAAACCCGAAAGGCAATCAAGACGAAGTTCGAAAAACTCAACGACACCAAGCGTAAGGATACGGTTATCGACTTTGAACAGCTCGGCGTTGACAGGCTTTTCATTGATGAGAGCCATTTTTATAAGAATTTGTACCTCTACACCAAGATGCGAAATGTAGGCGGTATCGCCCAGACCGAAGCCCAGAAATCAAGCGACCTCTTTATGAAATGCCGCTATCTGGACGAAATCACGGGCAACCGTGGCACGGTTTTCGCAACGGGTACGCCTGTTAGCAATTCAATGGTTGAGCTGTACTCCGTTCAGAGGTACTTGCAGTATGACACCCTTGCACAGAACGGTTTGCAGCATTTTGACAGTTGGGCTTCTACCTTTGGAGAAACGGTTACAGCTCTGGAATTAGCACCCGAAGGCACGAATTACCGAGCCAAGACGAGGTTTGCCAAGTTCTATAACCTGCCAGAGCTGATGCAGATGTTCCGTGAGGTGGCAGATATTCAGACCGCCGATATGCTAAAGCTCCCCGTGCCAAAGGTCAATTACCACAATATTAAGACTAAGCCGAGTGAGATACAGACCGAAATGGTAGCTTCCCTTGCGAAGCGGGCTGAGAAAGTCAGGGCAAGGCTTGTCGAGCCGAACATCGACAATATGCTCAAGATAACCAATGATGGGCGGAAACTGGCTCTTGACCAGAGAATGATTGACCCGATGCTGCCAGATGACCCAGACAGTAAAGTCAATGCCTGCGTGGATAATGTGTACCGTATCTGGGAGGAACACGCCGATACCAAAGCGACACAGCTTGTGTTCTGCGACCTGTCCACCCCGAAAAATGACGGTACTTTCAATGTCTATGACGATATGAGGGAGAAACTGATAGCCCGTGGTATCCCTGCGGAGCAGATACGCTTTATTCACGAAGCGACCACCGATGCACAGAAAAAAGAGTTGTTCGGCAAGGTCAGAAGCGGCGAAGTCCGTGTGCTGTTCGGCTCTACTCCTAAGATGGGAGCAGGTACGAATGTGCAGGACAGGCTCATAGCAATCCATAACCTTGATTGTCCGTGGCGTCCTTCCGACCTTGAACAAAGGCAGGGGCGTATCGAAAGGCAGGGTAATATGTTTCCAGAGGTGAAGGTTTACCGCTATGTGACCGAGCAGACTTTTGATGCCTACCTCTATCAGTTGGTGGAGAGCAAGCAGAAGTTTATCAGCCAGATAATGACGAGCAAAAGCCCCGTTCGTTCTGCTGAAGATGTGGACGAGGTTGCTCTGTCCTTTGCAGAGGTTAAAATGCTTGCCACGGGCGATGAGCGTTTCAAAGAAAAAATGGACTTGGATATACAGGTATCAAAGCTCCGTGTACTGAAACAAAGCTATCTTTCCGAGCATTACGACCTTGAAGATAGAGTGCTGAAATACTATCCCCAGACCATTAAGGAGTATGAGGAACGCATTGCAGGCTATGAAAATGATGCGGCATTTGCCGAGCAGCACAAGCCGCAGGGCGAGGATAAGTTCTGCCCGATGACCCTAAAAGGTATGACCTACACCGAAAAGGCAGACGCAGGCGAGATGCTCCTTGCAATCTGCAAGGATTATCCGATGTCCGCACCTACCGAAATCGGCAGCTATCGAGGTTTCCAAATGGAGATTTATTATGATACCGTCAACGCCCATTACTGTATGAACCTTTGCGGAAAAGCAAAGCATAAGGTTGATTTAGGTGCTGATGCCCTCGAAAATCTGACCCGAATCGAGAACGAGCTGTCAAAGCTCCCCGTCAGACTGGAAGCAGCTAAGACCAAAAAGGCGGAAACTATCGTACAGCTTGAAACCGCAAAGGAGGAAATCAAGAAGCCTTTTGCCTTTGAAGATGAGCTGAAAGAAAAAACAGAACGGCTGAACGCTCTTAACATTGAGCTGAATCTGAATGAAAAAGATACTTCCGTTATGGATACCGAGCCAGAGCAGGCAGAAGAACAGCCCGAAAGAAAATGTGCAAGTCGGGAGAGATAATGCGGTTTGCATATTTGTATTGCTGATTTCTGGGAAGTATAATAGGTGTAGATTAGTAAATGTCGGAGGTGAAAGGTGTGCTTGATAATTTCAGATTTGAAACCTTTGTTGATGTGCATAGCAACATCTTTGCTGAATATCTAAGCTCCGTTATCGCAAAGCTTCCCAAAGAAAATCCAGAATACCGTTCCACAGAGGAAAGGATAGAGGAACTCTACAAGGAGTATCCAAAAGTGATGGAGGCTCTGGATACGGAAAAGCCGAGCGATTTATCCGAGCAGGAGTGTAAGGCTTTGATAGAAGTTTTGGAGCTTCGGAACAGGCTCAGCGATATGCAGCAGGAAGCAATCTATTTCAGAGGGTGCTATGACAGCGTTGGATATCTCAAAAAGGCAGGAATTTTATAACCAAGAACGGCGGCATTGGCGTGGAGCTGATGCCGTCTTTTTACATAGTAGTAGAGATAGAAAAAATTTAATCTATATGGTATGATAAGAAAAATACGTTGTGATACTGCTATGAATTTTAAGCCGTTAAATGCACGAAAGGAATATTATATGAATGAATATTTGGAAAATCAATTAAATAAGTCGGTAGTTTATCAGCAATTAAAAGATAATTGTGAAAGGAATAATCAACATGAAGTATTGGCTCTTGTAGCGAAAGTTGGTACTTTTGCAGTTGAACGCCTAAAGACAGTGATTAAAAATATGCCTGAGTTCACCCTGCATGATGATACTCATATTTTTAATATGCTCACTATTATTGGAAAACTTATTCCGCAAGAGAACATGAGAAAATTATCTACGCCAGACTTATTCATGTTGATTGTTTCAGTATTCCTACATGATATAGGTATGGCTCCTGATGAAAAGCATATATTAGCATGGAAAAATCAACTTCCCGAGACAGAATATGACGAGGAATTAAAAGAAGAAAGAGAAAAGTTTGCTCGTTTTCGTCTAACGTATACACATCAATTAGCTGACATTGAACGGCTTGAAACAGAACAAGAGTTTTCGAAAGCGCAGCTTCTTGAAGATTATATTGTTACTGAATATATAAGAACAACTCATTCGATTCGTGCAAGGGAAGTTATCGCAAAGTATTGGGCAGGGGAAATAGTATACCAAGATACAGATTTAACGGAGGATTTGGCAACGATTTGTTTTAGCCATAATGAAAGTTACACATATTTACTCCAAATGGAAACCTTTAGAGTCTGTGGTCAAGATGAATACCTGTGTATTCCATTTGTGGCAACAGTATTACGATTAGCTGATATAATTGATTTTGACCCTAAAAGAACACCTTCTGTTCTGTTTTCTCATCTAGCTGTAAAAAATCCTGTATCGTTGAGTGAATGGAAAAAGCATCAAAGTATAAATGCATGGACAATATCGCCCAGAAAACTTTTATTTTCGGCTCAGTGCGAACACCCTGCAATTGAAGCGACTATTCTTGCTTTTTGCAATCAAATTGATGAAGAATTGAGGAATGGCACTGTTATTTTGTCTAATCTATCAGATGAGGGAATGGATATTGATGTGGAGGTCTATAAAATTTCATTGCCACCTCAAGTAGATAGAAGAAAAATACAAGCTAAAAAAGATATAATATCAGGAAAGCCTATTTATCGTTACCATGACACAAAATTTTCATTAAGTAAGAAACAAATAATTGATTTGTTAATGGGAACTAAGTTGTATGGTAAGCCAGAAGTTGCATTGCGTGAACTGTTACAAAATTCTATTGATGCTTGTTTGCTTAGACAAAAACTCTCTGAGTTATGGGGGATAGAGTACACCCCTAAAGTTAAGGTGTCATTATAT
>ERZ831979.1330-NODE-1330-length-22174-cov-10.535829_pt1 | contig 22174 bp, 17 predicted proteins | sample MGYA00519952_ERZ831979 | MGnify/ENA primary metagenome ERZ831979 (study PRJEB31850, sample SAMEA3708723) | human gut metagenome | biome: human gut; feature: human-associated habitat; material: faeces | place: China | collected 2014 ...
TGGCCGAAAGCTTTCACTTTCAGCCCAGAAAGCCCTCCGCCAACGCGTTATCGAGGCCTTTAAGAAAGGTATAAAGCGCACCCAGATTGCCAAAACCTTTGGTATGTCTCGCCAGTGGGTCTGGAAAGTGTTGCGTGCCTTCGAAAAGCACGGAGAAGAGGCGGCAATCGCAGGACATAGCCGTGGCCCCAAGCCCGAAACCAGCGACAAGATGCGACGCCTCTCCCGACAAAAGGAAGCGAAGTTGCTGGCGTGGATTATTGATCCAACCCGTCTCAGCTGACGTTCCCTTGGGCGGTCTGGACGCGCAAGGCCGTGCGCGACCTCATTCGCCGCGAGTTCGGCAAGGAAATCGCCATTCGTACGATCAGCGCCTACATGAAGCGTTGGAATATGACGCCAGGCATTGCAACAAGATCCTGTCGCTGTTGGCAAATGGCTTGAGGAGACATATCCTCAGATTGAGCAGCGAGCAAAGGCTGAAAACGCTTTGATCTTGTGGCAGGACGAAACGGCCGTAAAGCAGGACTCGAATTGGGTACGGAGCTACGCCCCGAGAGGACAAACCCCCGTATTGATTGAAAACGCCCGAACGAACTACGGCGCCCCCGTCATGATCTCGGCCATCAACAACCAGGGAAAGAGCTTCTTTCTATTGCAGCGCAAAGCCGTCAATGCCTATCACTTCATCCGGTTCTTGCGCCGTCTTATCCTTGATCTCGGGGGCAACGGACGAAAACTTTTCGTTATTTGCGACAATGCGCGGATCCACCACGCGCGTATCGTTCAGCGTTGGATTGAGGCCCACGGGAAGGAAATAGAGCTTTTTTACCTTCCTGCTTATTCGCCAACGCTCAACCCGAATGAGTACCTGAATCGAAACCTGAAAACCGAACTCCGCCTTCAGGCTGCCGGCACGCATGACGACAATCTTGAGCGCGCTCGCGCATTTATGGAACGATGCCAACGGGAAACGTGGCGTGTAGGCCTCACGCGCCGGAAGTCGCGGCGCCCGTTCCTGCAATCCCCGCTGCCGCGGCTGCGTCCGCCGCCGCGCCTGCCGCTCTGTCCGCACCCGCCTCTCCCGCCGAACCTGCGCTTCTCGTCGTGGGCAGGGACGGGGATCCGTTTCTCGGTGAAGTGCGAGAGGCCGTTCTCTCCACGCTTGAATATCCGCGCGAGGCCCGCCGCATGAGAAGGCAGGGCACCGTGACCGTGCAGTTTGTGATCGTACCCGACGGCCGCGTAAGCGGCATCTCGGTTCATGAAGGGAGCGGCCACGACATGCTCGATCGCGAGGCCTGCGCCGCCGTCGCGCGCGCAGCCTCCCTCTGGGGAAGCCCCGGCCGCACCGTGCGCATCCGCATGCCCGTGGTCTTTACGCTGAAAAAGGGAAGGGGATGATGAAGAAAAAGCTTTCGCTCGCGACTCTTTTCGCCCTTGCGTGCTCGATCGGGGCTGCTCAGACAGCCGAGCCCGTCTGCACGATGAGCTTCCTGAAGGGAAGCGTGACCGAGTCGGGGAGCCGTCCCGTCACGGTCTTCTACGTGACCGACGGCGCAAGGCTCGGCCCCGCCGTCGACGGCGTCTGCAGACTGCTTTCGGGCACGAAGGGATCCAAAACGGAGTGCGCGACAGTTGCCGTGGACGTTCCGGACCGCATCGCCTTTCTCACGCCCACGGCCTCAAGCCTCGGGCGCAGCGGACTCGAAACGGGCGGGCCGTCCGCGGGCGGACGCGCGGCCGAGCTCGTCGAATGTCTGGAAAAGATCGTGAAGCCCGAAGTGAAGAGGCGGCTCGAAGGCCGCGCCGTGACGCACGTTCTCATGGGACACTCCTTCGGAGGTCTCTTTGCACTATCGACGATGGCTTCACGCCCCGAGCTCTTTGACGCCTGGGTGGCCGCCGATCCGTCGCTCTGGTGGGACGGCGGCGTGCTCATTCGAATGCTGGAGGACAAACCGGCTGCGGGGCACTCCGGCGCCTTCGTCTACGCGGGCTTCGGCTCTGCCCTGAGGAAGACGGGTGGCACGACGGCAAGCCGGAATCTCGCCTCCGAAGACCGCTTCAGGGCGGCGCTCGAGGGCTTTGCCGGGCCCGATGCGAAGGTTGTCGTGGAGGACTATCCGCGCGAGACTCACGGCACGATTGCGGTCCCCGTGTTTCATGAGGCGATGAAGCGGCTTCTCATCGGAGGAGCTGCGAAACAGCCCGTCGGCGGTAGGAAGGAAGTGTACGAATGAAAGAACGCCCGGCCCTCCGTGAGGAGGACCGGGCGTTTCGTCAGGTCGGAACCGTGAGCGGTCGATTAGAAGTCGACGCGCATCGTGGCCTCGATGGCGTGGTTCTGACGGCCGGCGTCACCGGCGGAGAGACCGTAGCTCATGCCGAGGTTGAGGTTCTTGTAGGTGGACATGTAGCCGACCTTGAGGTCGCCCACGAAGCTGCCCGAAACGTCGTAGTCGATCGTGTCGGTCGTGGAGGAGCCTTCAAGCGTGTAGGACGATTCCGTGTCGCCGAAGCGGCCGCGGAGCGTGACGTCCACATAGGGTTTGACCTCGAAGGTCTGGAACATGAAGGACGGGGTCTGGACCGTCACGCCCACGGGCACTTCGAAGATCGTGGCCTTGTCTTCGGACACGTCGAAGAGCTTCGTGGTGCCGGCGGCGATTTCATAGTCGTCCATGTCGACGATCGAGATGCGGGCGCCGGCGTGCGGTGTCAGCGTGAAGGCGCCCGTCTTGAACTCGCGTTCGGCGCGGATGCCGGCGGAGAGGGCCTTGGCCTTGAGTTCGGAGGCGAGCTCGAGGTTGCCGAGTTGCATCGTCACGTCGCCGTCGGTCGTCACATAGGAGAGCGTGCCGATGACGTTCGTCTCACCGTACATGCGGGAGCCCCAGAGGTGCAGGCCGACGTTCTTGACATCGGTCGAGACGGGGAGGACGTCGCCTTCGCCGTCGGCATCACCCGACTGGTAGGAGGCGGCGGCACCGATCGTCCAGCCGTTCTTCAAATGGGTGTCGAAGCCGCCCATGATGCCGTAGGTGTCAAGGGAGTAGCCGTAGGCGGAGCCGCCCATGGAGAGGTCGTCCGTCTTGAGGCGGGCGCCCATCGGCTGGACCCACCAGCCGCCCATTTCCCTGGGCATCGTGGCGGCATGATGCTCGATCATGTCGGCCGTGTAGCCCTGGAAGTCAACCGTCATGGCCTTGACGCCGGAGATGGCGCCCAGACCCGTCACGGAGTTGATCATGCTGCTGATCTCCTGGAGCGAGGCGCCCGTGGAGAGGATCTGGTTGATCAGCTGGGTGTCGGGACCCGTGGAGCGTTCGCCGGCGAAGATCTTCGAGACGAGGTTCTTCGCGGAGACGTTGAGGCCGGAGCCTTCGACGGACGTGCCGCCGGCAACGATCATCCAGTCGCCGTCGGAGTTTTGCTTGATCTCGAAATTGTTGCCGACCTGGTTCTTCCAGGCGTCGGCGGCGGTGAGATTGCCCACAAGAAGGTTTTCCTTACCCTCTTCCGTAGTGAAGGCATCCTTCTGTTCAAAGTTCTCGAAGAGCTTGTAGGCACCCCAGGTGAGGTTATCGCCATCAAGCGTAACCTTGCCATTGTTCGTGATCTTGCCCTTGAGGCCTTCGGCCGTGAAGAGCGCGGTGCGGTTGAAGTTGGCGGCGTCGAACTTGAGCGTCGTGTCGCCGGCAAACGTGAGCTGGGCGCCGTACTTCGGAGCCTGAGCATCGGGGTTCGTGTCGGCAGTCTTGGTCGTGGCAACACCACCGAAGGTCACCTTGGCATCTTCACCGAATACGACGGGCGCGCCGACTTCAAGGACGAAGTTCGGAGTGGTCTTGGTGGTCGTCCTGTCGGCCTTGACCTTGTCGGCCATGGACGTGGCGACGTTGAGACCAAGGTAGCCGGATTCAGCCGTCAGCGTGCCGTTGATCTTGTCGGTCTTGTGGATGATGACGTCGGAGCCCTTGATGTTGAGCGTGCCGTTGCCGAGCGAGAGGGAGCCGACTTCAACGCGGGAGTCGCCTTCGATGTTCAGCGTCTGGGTGCCCATGGCCTGGGTAATGGCATCGAGCTTGACGGAGCCGCGGTCTTCTTCAGGCTTGTTGCCGCCTTCGCCTGCGCCTTCACGGCTGGTCACGACCTTAGACGTGGTGGGCTCGACGGAGGTCGAGGCAAACGTGATCGAGCCGATGGCGACGTCGCTGCCCGTGATCTTCTGGGTGGCGGCAGTGCGCTCGATCTGATCGATCGCGAGCTTGTCGGTTTCAGTCTTGATGGAATTGTCGTAGGAATTCTGGAACGCCTCAAGCTGCTTTTCGTTCATCTTGCCGAGGAGCTCTTTGAGCTTCGTGGCGTAGTTGTCCTTCGTCCAGTCTTTGAGTCCGAGCTTTTCGATGTCGATGTCTTCAGCATCGGAGTCAGGGAGGGCGTTGACAGCCGTGACCGCGATGTCGACGAAGCCCGTGAGCGTTTCAACCTTGACGGACGGCGTCACCTTGAGAGACGTCGAATTGAGCGTAAGGCTGCCGAGCGACAGGGAAGGCGTATAGCCATGGCCGTTGAACTCGTCAGTCTTGGCGGTGCCAACCTTGTTGTTTTCAATCTTGAGTTCGGCGTTGTTGTAGACCGTGACGGAGCCGAACTTGGTGACATCCCAAGAACCCTTCTTTTCCGTGTCGGCATTGCCTTCGGCACCGGTCTTGGAAGTGGCGGTTTCTACTTTCCAGTCGGCCTTGTAGCCGGAGAGCGTGACGGTGCCCTTATGGTAGTCGCCGTCGTCGATCTTGCCGTCCTCACCCTGCTCGAAGGCCTGAGCCTTGCCGAAGATGAGGGAGGCGCCGGAGGCGAGGTACTTGTTTTCGGTCTTGGAGAGGTTGAAGGAGCCGCCGTTGGCGAAGGAGCCCACGGTGAGGCCCTTGTTGACGGTGAACTCGCCCTTCTTCTGGCCCTCTTCGGTCACCTTAACGAGGTCGCTGATCTTGGAGCCGGCAACTGCATCCATGCCGTACTCGAGGTAGTCAGCGGAGAGGGTGCCGGTGGTACCGACGGTGACGGCCTCCTTCTTCTGGGTCTTGATGGTGCCCCAGGTGGACTTGCCGTTGATTACGGCCTTGTCAGCATCGGCGGCGATGGTGAGGTTGGAGCCGCTGTCAAGAGCGCCTTCGTTATTGACGAAATTGCCGCCTTCATTGAGCGTGACCTTGCCGTAGGTCACGCGGACGCGCGTCTTGTCGTCTTCGCCTTCCTTCTTCTCGGCTTCGGCCTTGAGTGTGTAGCCCTTGTCTTTGTTCGTCAGGGTGGCGTTCGTGAGCGTGATGTCGCCCATGACGACGGAGGCGGGGGCGGCTTCAAGATCGGTCGTCTTGTCGAGGCCGTTGATCGTCACGTCCTTCGTGGCTTCGATCTTGCCCTTGGCGTTGTCGAAGCCGCCCTTGATCGTGAGGGTTTCGTTGGTCTTGAGCGTGCCCGTGTTGACGAGGGAGCCCGTGACCGTGATCGCCTTGTTGGCTTCGAGCGTGCCGTTGTTGACGAACGTGCCGCCTTCAGCGACGTCAAGGACGACGTTGAGCGTCAGGCTGGAAAGATTGTTGGTGAGCTTGCCAGCAGTCTTGTCGTCCGTGCCCTTGCCGATCGTGATCGTCTGGTGGCTCGCGTCGGTGCCTTCGCCGATCGTGACCGTGCCGGAGGCATTCGTGAATTTGTCGTCGAACTTCTTTGCCCAGGTTTCGTTCCAGGTCTGTTCGTTCTGGACCGTGCTCGCGACGGTCTCGTTCTCGGTGCTCTCGGCGGAGCCGACGGTCAGATCGACATTCGTTTGGGGTTCTTCGTTGTCGCCGGCCATGGCGCCTGCGGAGAAGACGGCGAGCGTGGTCAGGACGGCCGCGACGAGCGGCTTCCTGGAGAAGGTGGCGTTGCTCATTGATTTATCCTTTGTTTGACGATCCTGGTGTCGTACATGAGTGGCAAATACCCGCAAGGATACCAAAGACAGGCGTTGGGAAGAGCGCCTCTCTGGGGTCGCCTTAACCTGCATCAGCTGCAGGGACGACCAAAACCCTTGGAGGGGTGGTGATCCTGCTCAAGTTTCGGGATGTCCCTCCCGTGGAAAACCCTTATGCGGATCTCCCGGGAAGGGCAGGGGCGTCGAGAAGGCAGGTGCCATCGCCGTTCAGGCGCATTCGCGCAAATGTCTGTATCCTTTCGTCATCATGGAGAACGGACGGCAGAAACCCCTTATATATAGTTATAGTGGTTGTCCGGCGAAATCAGATTTAGGAGACCGAAGATGGGACTCGACTTGTACGCGGGCACCTTCACCCGCTATTACACCCGCAACTGGAAGACGGTCGTGGAGGCCTGGGCCGAAGCCAACGGCGTCGACTTCAAGCGCGCCGAGGCCGAGGACGAGGAGAAGCTCTCCCCGGAGGAGGTGCAGGAGATCGTCTGTGCATGGCGCGACGAGATGCTTCAGGCGGTGACGCCTGAAAACCAGCTTCCCGAGACCTGGGAGGAGAGCAACGACAAGGCCTACTACACGGACAAGCCCGACTGGGATGCCTTCGGAGCGATGCTGCTCGTAACGGCCGCCCACACGTACGAGGAGACGATTCCCGAAACGCTCGAAAAGGGCTGGGACTTCACCGAACATCCGCTCATCAAGCGCCTTGCCGAGGACCACGAGCACGTCTACTCGCTTTTCCGCAGCGTGATGGTCTGGGTTCCGATCACGAAGTCCACGATGGTCTTCCGCGGTCCGATGCCCACGGGCAATGAGGTGATGATCGGCACGCTCGGCGCGCTTGAGCAGGAACTCGAGCACATCAACGAGATCTGCTGGCTCGCCAAGGAGGAGACGATCCTCTCGTGGACCGAAACCGAGGGCTATCCCGCCAAGACGCTCAAGGACGTCGAGACGGGCGCCGAGGATGGCAAGAAGGAGACCTACAGCACCGAGTCCCTCGCCAAGTTCGCCTTCTCGATCTTCTGGCGTGCCATGAAGTTCGCAAAGGAGAACCGCACGCCGGTGCTCTTCGACTACTAAGCCGACCGTCGAGCAAGACCGCAAGCCGATTCCGAATTCTCATTCGGGATCGGCTTTTTTTATTCATTCGGGATCGCCCGGATGGAGGTGACGGTGCTTTTGAACATGGAGTTTTTTCTCGGCTTCAGGAATGGTGAGGCTTAGAAAACGGTCTTGTGTGGTAAATCAGCAACAAGTGCAATGAAGTAGAAGACGGCAAATACCGTTATATTTCAACAGCTTAAGTTTTCTGGGGGGGCAGGGTTTCCCCGCCTGTGCGGGAGACATGAAATCGCGGAAACTTCGCCGCACATTGTGCTACGGCACGGTTGTCAAACATAACAAGAGGAATGGCGAAATGAATTCTACATTCAAGATTGTCTTTAACAGGGCGCGCGGCGCCATGACGGTTGTCAACGAGATGACGAAGTCCCATCAGACGGGCAGGAAGGCTGCGGTGGCCGTTGCCGTTGCGGGCGCTCTGGCGTTCTCGGCCGGGGTTCATGCAGCGGACCCTGTTTATGTTGAAGGTGCAGGCAAGGACATTACCGTCACAAAGGCGCATATCACCCCCAACGTTGGTAATCGCGTTGTTGGTGGCTGGAACAAGTGGAGCGACACCGCTCAGCAGGCTGCGCTCAACAACACGGTGACCGTTGAGGGCGGCGAATGGCAATTGGTGATCGGCGGCCACTATACCAGCAAAGAGAATGAGGTCGACCATTCCGCAGTGCAGAACACGCATGTCGTGATCAACGGCGGCACCATCACGAAATCCGTTGTCGGCGGTACGGCCGGTACGGACAATCAGAAGCTCGTCCGCAACAACAAGAGCGCAGTTGCAAACGTGACCATCAACGGCGGTTCCTTCGGTGCTGAGGGAGAAGTTGGCAACGCTACGGAGCTTTTCGTGCTTGGCGGCGACCTGATGAAGCACGGGGGCTCTTACAGTGGCATTATCGACGCCTATGCCGAGTCGGAGATCGGCGCCACCCACGTCACGATTAAGGACGGCACATTCAACAGTGCCATTGTGGGCGGCAGCGCTGCCATTGTCTACTACGGCAATGCCAACAAGGGTGCAAAGACCACGGTCGGGACGACGAACGTGACGATTGAAGGTGGCACGTTCAACCACGCCATCGTTGCCGGCGGTCTGGCTTCCGGTCACAAGACACATTCCTTCGTAACGGAAGCCAACCTCAGCGTCATCGCCAAGGACAAGGCCCTCGTGGTCAAAGACAGCATTTTCGCGGGTGGCGTCAGGCGTATGGACAGCCTTGGCGGCTCCGGCGGTAGCGTCAAGGTTGACCACGCCACCGTCAGGGTCGAGGGCGTCGAGGTCCAGGGCGGTATCTACGGCACCCATGCCGCCTTGAAAGGGACGAAGTCTCCGACCAACACCAACAACATCATTGAGTGGCATTACACCCCGCTCGAGATCGCCGGTGCCGTTGCCACGGTCCTGACCGACATGACGCTCGTGAACGTCACCGCCAAGGAATCGATCCTCGGCAAGGATTCGACGCTGAACGTCCACGGCAAGGTTGACCTCGGCGAGCTGAAGGCCACGGACGTCAAGATCTCGCTCTTCGACGCGCCCGCCAACACTCCCAAGGTCCAGACCTTCGCCGACGATGCTCCCCAGACGGGCACGCAGCTCAACCTCGGCACGCTGACCGGCACGGGCAACAGCTTCTACTTCGCCACCTCCGACGCGTCCGTCAATATTGAAAAGAACGGCAATGAAAACACCCCTGACGCAGACAAGCCCCTGATCGACAGCATCACGGGCAGCGGCTCCGTGAACGACGACGTTGCGGGCGATCTCAATGAGCTCGCCTCCATGATCACTGTCGGCGACAAGACCGGTGCCGATGTTCTCAAGAACACCGATCTCAAGCTCGAGTCCGGCGACGTGTTCGGCGAAACGACCGGTACGATCAACGAAGAAGGCAAGCTCGAGGACGTCAAGACGAGCGTCAACATGAACAACGTCCGCATCGCCGAATTCGCGATGAGGACGCCGATGCAGATTGCCCGCATCGAGTCGAACGACCTGCGCAAGCGCCTGGGCGACATCCGCTCGTCCGAAGGCGCCACCGGCGTCTGGGCCCGCTATGACGGCGGCCGCTTCTCCGGCGGTGAGTTCGAGAACAAGTTCAACAAGGTCCAGGTCGGTGCCGACACGGCGCTTGCCGCATACGGCTCCCGTCTCGGCCTGTCCTTCAGCTACACGCAGGGCGACGCCGACATGTCCGGCATCTCCGCCGACACCGACGCCTACAGCCTTGCAGCCTACGGCATGTGGTTCGGCGAAGCCGGCCAGTTCGCCGACGTGATCGGCCGCGTGGGCACGGTGGACACGGATCTTGCCACCCGCACCTACAAGACGAACTACGACCAGCTGATGCTCTCGCTCTCGGGCGAATTCGGCTGGCGCTTCGACCTGACGGACACGTTCTACGCCGAACCGTCCGCCGAGCTCACCTATACGCGCGTTGACGGCGAAACGTTCAAGGCCAACGGCAACACGCTCGGCATCGACGACTACGACTCCATGGTCGGTCGCATCGGCGCGACCGCAGGCTTGAACTGCTCGCAGGGCCGCGGCGGTGTGTACGCCCGCTTCGGCGTTGCGCACGAGTTCATGGGCGACGGCAGGTTCACGGCCGTGAACGCCGCCGGCACCGCTGCCGATCCGATCGAAGTCGACGGCAAGGACACCTGGGTCGAGTACGCCGTGGGTGCGAACTTCAACATCACGAAGCAGACCTACGTCTGGGCCGACCTTGAGCGCACGTCCGGCGCCGAAGTCGACGAGGATTGGCGCGCCACCATCGGCGTTCGCCACGCCTTCTGATGTCCGACTGACGCCGCAGGCATGACGTCCGTCATGCCGCGGCGAAGGTTGCCATGACAAAAAGGGGCCCGCCCTCTCATCAGCCGATGAGAAGGCGGGCCCTTCCTTTTTGCGTCTTGAGTTCCTTCCCGTTCTCATTCTCCGTAGAGCCATTCGTCGAGGTCCCACCACAGTTCGAAGAAGACGCGGGAGAGGAGGGCTGCGTCGCCGTAGGCGTCGTGGTGTCCCCCTCGAGCACCGAGTCCGTACCATTCGAGCAGAGCGTCGAGCCCGTTGCGGCGGCGCTCCGACGGAACCGCCCTGGCGAGCACGAACGAGTCGATGACGGTGCAGCAGTCCTCAAATCTCGGCGCGCCGGGACGCGTGGCCTGAAGCTCCCGGTTGAGCCAGAGAAGGTCCATCGTGCGGTCATGGATCACGACGGTCTTGCCGCGCACGGCTTCGAGCAGCTCGTCCGCACGGGCCGCAAACTCGGGACAGTGCTCGAGCTCGCAGTCCTGAATGCCGTGCACGCGCCTTGCACGAGCCTGGGAGCGGCGGTGCGGGTTGCACCGAAAGTGCAGGCCACCCGTGATGTTCTGCTCGACGTCCGTCTCGACGAGACCAACCTCGATGAGGCGCCCGTTGCGTCCGCCCGTCGATTCGGTGTCGAGAAAGACGAGGGACTCGGCCCTGTCGAGCGCCGCATGCACGCCTTCGAGCCTTGCGCGGCGCTCCGCCTCCGACGTGAGAAGGTCGGGATTGAAATGCGTTCCCGCATGGAAAAGGCTCTTGCGAAGGACGTCGGCGTCGTCCTGTACGGGAAGGCGGGCAAGAAGCTTCGAGAGTTCGGGCAAGAGCGGGGCGGGCAGGACGGGACGTGCGGCGACGGGATGCCTTTCGGAAGGCAGAAGCGTTGCGGCAGAGGCGTTTGGAAGGACGGTATGCGGAAGAATGACGGTCATGGCGATGATTCTCTTGATGATGCATTTGCGCCATGTTAGGAGACAGTGCGTCAGTTCGTGACGCACAAGCGCGTCTTCGGGACGCCGTTCCGACTGCGTCAGGAGTTGACGCATGGGGGCCGATACTGAAGAAAACGGAGGGGGATCCGCAGGGGGCGCCATGTCAGGGCCCGCGCTCTCCTCCTGAATCTGGAGTCAAAGACATGGAATACACCGCCTACAAGTTCCAACCGTCATTTATTGAGGAGCGTCTCAAGAGCTATAAGTCGAACCTGATGAAGTTCAAGGGGCACGACGATCTCGTCGGCAATGCCGTCCGCGTCATTCGGGAGAGGCTCGAGAGTGATCCGCGCCGCTATCTTTCCTACGGTCCCTACTGGTGGGCCATCAAGAAGGTGCTCGTCGACAACGGCGTGCCGCTGGGGAAGGTCGACGACGAGGAGGTCAGGCTCGCCTACACGGGGACGACTGACGAGGAGACCATCGTGATGGCCGAGGAGTTCAGGAGCGACTGTCTCGACAACATGATGCTCTACACCGACCGCTTCATGCTCGACAAGGAGTCGGGCAGGTGGTGGAGGCTTCGCGATCCCGACATGGTCGCGGCGAGCGCCATGGCTGCGCCGGACATCATCGATTACATGCGCGAGTTCTGACGCAGGCCCCGCCGCGGGGGCTTCGGCAGATGCGGGCGCCTTGCACGACGGGCGCCCGTGGTCGTTGCGTGCACGTGAATTTCGGGCTCCGGCGCTCTGCGGTGGGTGTTTTGGGGATTCTCCGTCTTTTGGGTTAGGAAAAGACATCCTTCGGGATGTGTGGAATCGTTGCGGGCTGTGTCATAATCGAACGCGTATGTCCCGCAAAAGGGCGCCACCGTTCCCCGAGGGCGTCCGCCGGCAGCGGGATCCTGACAGAAGACAGAATAGAAAAGGAAGTCCAGCCGTGGAATTCATCCTCAATCCGATCGTCATATCGGTCGTCGTGCTCTGCGCGCTCTGCCTTGCGCGCGTCAATGTTCTTCTCGCTCTGATTGCGGCCTCTCTGGTCGCGGGTCTCACGGGCGGGCTCGGCCTCACGAAGTCGATGGAGCTGCTCTCGGGCGGCTTCAGCGCCAACGCGACGACCGCGCTCTCCTACATCCTTCTGGGCACTTTCGCCGTGGCGATCGCGCACACGGGCCTCATGCAGATGCTCGTGCGCTGGATCGGCGCCAAGATGGGCGGCAGGCCGCTCGTCTTCTGCTTTGGCCTGGCGTTCATCGCCTGCCTTTCGCAGAACGTGGTGCCCGTGCACATCGCCTTCATTCCGCTTCTGATTCCGCCGCTGCTCAAGCTCATGAACAGGATGAAGCTTGACCGCCGCGCGGTCTCCTGTGCTCTCGGCTTCGGCCTCACGGCTCCGTACGTCTCGTTGCCCATCGGCTTTGGCCTCATCTTCCAGGGCATCGTCGCGCAGTCCATGACGCAGAACGGCATGGCCGTGACGGTGGCGGACGTGGCGTCGGTGGCCTGGATCGCCGGCCTCTCGATGGTTGTCGGTCTCGTGCTCGCCGTCTTCTACTTCACCCGCCGTCCCCGCACCTATCTCGACAAGCCCGTCGTGGGCGTGACGGAGTCCGACGAGGAGATCCGCTTCGGCCTGAGGCACTGGGTCACGCTCGGCGCGATCGTCGCCGCCGTCGCAGTGCAGATCATGCTCGAGAGCCTGCCGCTCGCTGCGCTACTCGGCCTCATCATCATGCTCGCGGGCGGCGCCTTCCAGTTCAAGAAGCTTGACGACCACATCGCGAGCGGCATTTCCATGATGGGCTTCATCGCCTTCGTGATGCTGATTGCGGGCGGTTATGCCGCGATCCTCAAGGAAACGGGCGCCGTCAACTCGCTCATCGAGGGCGTCGTGCCCCTCATGGGCGAAAGCAAGTGGGTCGCCGCGACGATCATCACGCTCATCGGCCTGCTCGTCACGATGGGCATCGGCACGTCGTTCGGCACGGTGCCCATCCTCGCCGTCATCTACGTTCCGCTCTGCACGGCCGTGGGCTTCTCCGTCCCCGCCACGATCCTCCTGATGACGATCGCGGGCGCCCTGGGCGACGCGGGCTCCCCCGCCTCCGACTCCACGCTCGGCCCCACGTCCGGCCTCAACGCCGACGGCCAGCACAACCACATTTGGGACACCTGCGTGCCGACCTTCCTCGCGTACAACGTGACGCTTCTCGTGGCCGGCATCGTCGTCTCGCAGTTCATCTGACGAAGATTCACGCCGGATTTCGTCGCAACTGACAAAACGCCCGCAGGCCGGAAGGCCCGCGGGCGGTGTCGTTCATGGCGGCGGAAAGCCTCAGAGCGGCTTTGCGGAGAGGACGTCGAGTTCGATTTCGGTCCAGTCCTTGTCCACCTCGGCGCGGATTTCGACGGGCGCGTCCTTCGTGATCATGGACCAGTCACGGTCATGATCGAGCTCGGCCCTGATGGAGGCGCCCTTGTCGTCGGTGAAGACGTACTTGTCGCCGCGGACGTGTTCGGTGAATTTGCCGCGCAGCGTGACGATCTGGTGGTCCTTCCCGGACTCGAGCACGGCGGCGACGGTGGTGGCGGGCTCGGTGTCGAAGCCCTTCGGACCCTGGGCCTGAGGCGCCGCGGCAAAGCCCTGCGGGCCGGCGGCAAGGACGGGCAGGGCGACAAGTGCGCCGGCAAGGGCGGCAAGCGTCTTCTTCATGTGTTCTCTCCTCGGAGCGGCCATAATACGGCACGCGAAAAAAGAAAATGCGGTTTTGAGAGCGCCTTCGCGGCAGGGCGAAGGCCGTGGAAACATTCTATTGAGAAGGCTTCTCGTTTCGCATCCCTCATTTCGCAAGGAAAACGCAGAACGTGTAACGAAAGACAACCATGCGCGCATCGGGAAAACAAACTGAAAGATTCTTCGGAGGCCGGCCGTGACGGGCGCGCCCGCACCCGCCGTCCTCGTGATGGGCGGCTTCATCGTGCTTCTTCTGCTCTGGCTTGTCCATCATCTCTCGAGGCGCAGGCGCTTTCCACTCGTCTTCGAGGCGAAGGTCGAACACGTCTGCGACGGGGACTCGATCATCGTCCGCGGCTGCTTCGGCCGTGTGAAGCTTAGGATCGCGGGCATGGACGCGCCCGAGACGGCGCAGCCGCGCGGCCGCGAGTCCGAGAGGCGGCTTCGCGCCATGCTGCAGGGAAGAGTCGTGAAGGTGAGGAGTGTTGCGGCCGACCGATACGGCCGATGGGTGAGCACCGTGACCGCGGACGGCGTCGATGCGGGACTCGTCATGGTCGAGGAAGGCGAGGCCTGGGCTTACCGCACGTATCTGTGGGCGCTCCCGAAAGAGGCCCGCGGGCGTTATCTCGCGGCCGAGGAGCGCGCAAGGCGCGCGGGACGCGGGCTCTGGGCGGAGCGCAGTCCCGAGGCGCCCTGGCTCTGGCGCAGGCGTCACCGCACCATCCTGCAGCGCATTCTCGACTTCTTCTGGCGGATCGGACGCGCCGTCAGGCGCTTCTTCAGGGGCGGCGGAAAATAGGAGACTCTTGCAAATATTTTCGCATGTTGGGCGTGCGTCGCCTTTTTGCGGCGGTGCAGGTGATTTGTCGCAGGTAGTTTGGCCTGGAGACAGGCGGGTGATTTTGGGCCAAGCTAGTCTGAAAGTCCGTCGGAAAAGGCAGCGAAAATGCACACGACAACAGCTTCCCCTTAAGGAGACCCTGCCATGACCCGCAATGCGATCGTCGACGCCCTCGGCGTCCTCAAGGCCGGCCGAATCGTCGACCTCACCCATCTCGTCCATCCCGGCATCCAACGCTTCGGGCCGTTTCCCGCCATGAGGACCGAGACCCGCTACACGGTGGCCGAGTCGGGCTTTCACGTCGAGCAGGTCTCGTTCGTGACGCAGTACGGCACGCACGTTGATGCGCCCGAACACTTCGTCGAGGGCCGCTGCACGCTCGAGCGCATCGAGCTCGAGAAGCTGATGTTCCCGCTCTTCGTGCTGCACTTCGAGGACAAGGTCGCGGCCGATCCCGAATTCATCGTGCATGTCGACGACATCGACGCCGACGGCGTCGCGCACTGTCCGGGCTGGGGCCTTGACGCCCTCAAGTACCTCTTCGAGGAGCGCGGCGTCACGGCGGTGGGCCACGAGACTCTCGACACGGACGGTTCGGCCGACGTGCGGGCGAGGGGATTCCTCGACTGCGAAAAGTACGTGCTCGAGTCCGATCACTATCAGGTCGAGGTCATGGCGAATCTCGACAAGCTGCCCTCGACGGGCGGCGTGATCTTCGTGGGCCTCCCGAAGTTCGACAAGTTCCCGGGCTTCCCGGTCTGCGCATGGGCGGTCGTGCCAAACGAGGACTGAGCGCGGCGGACGCCCTGAGTGCGGCTCGGGGGTCTCGCGGGTTCAGGCGTGCGAGAATATGAGAACGCATCCCGCCCGAAGGCGGGTGACGGCGGCGGAGTTCAGGCTTTGACCGCCGTTTTGTCATGCATTCGAAGAAGGAGGAAAGTCCGTGTCGATGAAGGATCTTGATGCCGCAACGCAGCTCGTGCACGCGGGCCGCGACTGGGACCCGGAGTGGGGCTGCGTCAATCCGCCCGTGGTGCGCGCCTCGACGGTGCTTCACAAGTCCTGCGAGGACATGATGGACCGCGTCCATGACGAGATGGCCTGCCGGGACGGCAAGCCCTGCTACGGGAGCTACGGCGGTCCCGCACACAAGGCGTTTTATTCGGCGATGAAGACGCTCGAGGGGCCGAACGCCGCGGGCGCATGGGCCTTTTCGACGGGCTTGGCCGCCACGACGACGCCGCTCTTTGCGTTCGTGCGGGCGGGCTGCCATGCGCTCTTTTCGGACTCGATCTACGGACCCACGCGCGAATTCGCCGAGCAGATCCTGCGCACGATGGGCGTTGACGTCGAGTTCTTCGATCCCGCAGCCTCGCCCGAGGCGATCGAGGCCATGATGCGGCCCGAGACGACGCTCCTCATGATGGAGAATCCGGGCTCGCACTCATTCGAGATGTCGGATGTGCCCGGCATCGCCGCCGCCTGCCGCAGGCACGGCGTGACGAGCGTCATCGACAACACCTGGGCGACGCCGCTCTACTTCAAGCCGCTCGACCATGGCGTCGACATGGTCGTGCACGCGGCCACCAAGTTCATCGCGGGCCACTCCGACCTGCTCATGGGCGTCGTCGTCTGCAACGAGCGCGTCTGGCCCGCCGTCTACCGTACAGCCGTGAGGCTCGGTCAGGCGGCTTCGCCCGACGACGTCTACCTGGCCTACAGAGGGCTTCATACGATGGGCGTGCGCGTCGCGCATGCGGCAAAGTCCGCCGAACGGATCGTGCACTGGCTCCTCGAGCGCCCCGAGGTCGAGACCGTCAGGTGGCCTGCGCTCGAGTCTGACCCTTCGCACGCGATCTGGAAGCGCGACTACACGGGCGCGACGAGTCTCTTCGCCGTCGTCTTCAGGCCCGAGTACGACGGCAGGCTCGCGCCCTTCGTCGATGCGCTGAAGCTCTTTGGGCGCGGATACTCATGGGGAGGATACGAGTCGCTCCTCATCCCGTGCTACGGAACAAGGTCTGTACGTACGAGTACTTTTTCAAGAATGGTGCGCATTGCGGTGGGTCTGGAATCACCCGACGACTTGATTGCAGACCTTGAGCAGGCGCTCAAACGCCTGCGCGACTGATGGGAATGCATAACGTCAGGCATCATGCACTGCGTTTTTTGTTTGCAAAATATCGTAGCATGGGCCATAATCCTAGACTATTCCGATGTGCCGGAACCCCGTTTCCGCTATCGTGAAAATATTTCGCAAGGCACTGTCGCGAAGACCCGGAACGACGGTGACGGCGGCAATAAAGGGAAGAGACTATGACAGAAGGCAACCACGAAGCAGGAGCGACGGACGTCACCGTGCGACACGTCCGGCGCACCAGACGCATCTGCGTGCACAATGCAACCGAGATTGGCGCACTGGTTCGTCTTGCGCGCCAGCGTCTGGGCATGTCTCAGACGGATGCGGCGATCTGCTGCGGCGTCGGCCGCCGCTTCCTTGTCGAGCTCGAGAATGGCAAGCCCACCGTGCAGCTCGACAAGATGTTGGTCGTCCTGGATGCGCTCGGCATTGGCCTCATGGTCCGCGGTCCCGGCGTCTCCTTTACGGCCGAGGAGCTTGCGCAGGCCGCCGTCAAGCGCGAGTCCGAAGATCCGCCGCACGTCTGGGAGGCGGAGTTTTCGTCGGGCGTCGATCGTCCGAAGCGCCCCGATGCGTCCGAGAAGCCGCACCGCGGCCGCACGCCGGGCACCGTCGCCCTGAAGTACCGCCGCCAGTCCTCCGTGAGGGAAGAAGGAGGGACTCTGGTCTACGAGACGGTCGACACGAACCCCGTCATCGCGAAGAAGAAGGAGAAGCACGTCGAAGTACGCCTTCGCCAGGCCAAGCGCCGCAACAAGTCTGATGCCACGAGCCCCGTGACCGACTTCGGCGGCTCGATGCGTCTGGACACCAACGGCCGCGGCTGAGTTCGAACTCCGCACGCGCGACCGCAGCAAAAGCGCAGCACCGGCGCAAAAGAAGGGCAGAATGCCGTGAAGCAAGCATTCTGCCCTTCGTCATTTCCGGCGCTCCAAATGCGCCTGAGGGATGCCGGGAGCGGCATCAGGCGCGCGGCTACTCAAAGGTTTTCCTCGAAGAGCGGCGCCATGTAGGCGATGTCCCTCGGGTCGGCTCCGAATTCCTCGGCGAGTCCCTCCCAGCCCGAGAGGATGCGGCGCATCTCCATGAGGATGCCCTTGGCGTCGCTCACGGTGAGCCCGAAGTAGCGGGCGTAGGGAATGGCGTCGTCCGCGCAGGAGAGCCGCCTGCGGCCGTCCATCGTGAGGCCCCGGCCCAGGGCAGAGGGATTCCACTCGAGCGTGTGGGCGGGCGAGAGGCGCCAACCGAGCGGCTCCCTGTGGAACTGCCAGCGGTTGAGCGAGTCGCCTGCGCCGCCCGTGAGGAGCTGGAAGGCGATGCGCCGCCACATCTGGGGGAGGTCCTCCTTCGGGGCCGCGCCGCCGCCGTTGAGGATGTCGGCGAGCGCCAGATAGCCGGGCGGAACGGGTCTCGGGGACTCCTGACGGGCGGCAAGCGTTGCGCCCGTGAGGGTCAGGAGGGGCTTGTCGGCGGGCGCGTCCGCATTCGCGCCCCTGCGGTCCGCACGGCGCGTGAAGAGGATGTTCTCGCCCATTTCGTGCTCGAGGTCCGTCTCGACCGTGCGGATGCCGCAGCGTTTGGCGGCGACGAGCGCCATGTGCATCCAGAGGGGGCGGTCGATCGGATCGAGCATGCTCCTCAGTCTTGCGGTCTGCGCCTCGCGATGCCGCTCGACCGTGAAGACGGGACGGCGGCCAGGGAGCGTGAGGCCGTTCTGAAGCAGGCTGACCTCGTCGCTCCCGGCCTTGCCGCGCTCCATCGCGTGGTAGGCGTAGATGAGTTCGGGAAGCTCCGACTGGCGCTTGACGCGCGGACGCTCGGGTAGGGGATCGACATCGACGGGCGTCACCGAAAGGGCCCCGAGCGAGTCGGTCCTGTGGGGGAGAAGCAGGGCGGTCGTCTCGAGCCTGCCCGCCCCTTCGGGAAGGCCCGAGAGCGGAGAGGCGGGGTCGTTGAAGATGGAGAAGACCGGGGCGCTGATCGCGCGGTCTTCCAGAAAACCGAACGCCGACTTTCCGAGCCTCGGACGCAGCACGCCGTGCTCGAGCGGGAGGTCCGCGCCGAGCGGCACGCCCGACTCGGCCCAGTCGCCGTCGTACTGAAAGCGCATCCCCGCCGCGCCGCGGGCGGCCTGAGCCGGCGATGCGTCCGGATTTTGAAGAGTTCCTGTACGGGGTCCTGTTGAAAGAGGGACGGCCAGGCGTCCCACGAGAGGGTCGCCGGGAAGCCAGCGCGCACGAATCTCATAAAGACGCAGGGAAGGGCTGCTCATTTTTGCTCAGACCTCCTTCTTCGGCTGTCGGGCCCGGCGGGGGAGGCGGCGAGCCTCGAGCATGAGCCCCGTCTCGTCGTCGCCTGCAGCGGCGACGTCGGAGAAGGGCGTGCCGAGCCCGAGCGCCTGAAGGACCGAGGCGACGTTGCCGATCGCAATTCCGCAGTCGCCGTTTTCAAGTTTTGAGAGGGTGTTGAGCGAAATGCCCGCACGCTCCGCCACGACGGACTGGGGAAGCCTGCGGCGAAGACGCGCCGCCTTGAGGTTGGCGCCAAGCGTCCTGACGGACTCTTCAACTGCAAAACTGGGTCTCATAACACGCAGAATCCTGTGAACTAAACCACTTTACATGAAGGAAAAGAGGGTTAAGGTCTTTTTTGAGCTTTTCGTTCGAAAAGGCGGAAAACCGCCGTTTTCGAGCCCTTTTCCGCATGAATCCGAAGTTCAGTCCGAAGTCTTAACTTCTCGAATAATGTGAATTATACGCCTTTTATTTCTCGAATGCTGTGAATTAAGTCGGATTTTTTGAGGTGGTTCGAGGGCGTCATTTTGAACCCGCGCGTCATTTTGAAGGCTTTTTGAAAGGCAGCGTCTTCGTTTTTGCGAGTTCCCAGGCGAAAAACCGACAGGCCGTTCGTGCGGTTTTGAGCGCGGTCCGGCAAAAATACGAGAACTCGCCGGCGCACGTCCGACGCGCCGGCCTTCACGATTGTGCTCTCCCCTTTCAGGGACTCTGCGTCACACTCTTCAAAAGCGAAGCGTCGGGAGGGGCTCTCGAAGGCCTCTTCATGCCTCCTTTCGTCCAAGGAGCGACAGACCCTCCGAAGCCGCCTTTTTAACAAAAATGCTTAACTTTGGAAGGCGCGCGAAGATGAACGGTGCTGCGCCCTCATGATGTACGCTTGCGCGAAATTCATCCCGTTTGTTTGCGTCCCGTCCTGATCGCCTACTGCCGGAGGCGATTGCGGGCGACGGACAATCCGCGTCCTTCTCGAAAAGACGGTTTTTCCCTCTTTTTTAAGGGTCCGGACGCCTTTTTCATGGCATTTAGGACCTTGACGGGGTCTGAATGAGGCCTTGAAGCAGCCGTCGGGAGCGGCGTACAGGGGCGGCACAGGGTGCGTATTTTGCCTCAAAAACGCCCGCTTCGGGGGACTTTTTTCGACCGAGCCCGGCTGTCGTTTTTGCACGACTTGATACGCTGGCACTGCACGCCTCCCTTCCTGAGGTCGGGGAGGACCGCCTTCGGGGAGTCTGCAGCAGATGGCCAATAAAAACCCGAACGGGAATCAAATGACCGTTGATGAAGGAGAGGAAGAGAAGTGTCGTTCGGTTTTGCCGGACGGCGAAAAAGCGCCTCGGAGGGGCTTCTGAAGGCGGTGTCGGTGCGCTCGCCGATGTCGTTCCGGGGCATCCTGAAGGGTTCCGCAGCCGTTGCTCACAGTTGCGCCCTGGAGCCCCAGGGAAGCCCTGTCCGGACCTATGCAGTGGCGCCTGAGTATGATCCCGTCGAGAGGTGTCCGGTGCTTGCCCTGGGCCTTGCGGGCCTCAGCAGTCGAGCTCACGCCTCCCGAACATCGTCGTTTCGGAGGTGCGAACGGGGAGGGGCGGGCGGAGGCCGGGCGCGTTTGTTTTCTCACGGTCCCCTTTGGGTCAAGTGAGAGTTTCAGGCAAGTGATTCGGGTCTCGGCCCATGTGAATTTTCGATCCTTCGCGCGTTTTCGTGAGACGATCGTGCAGATGAGGGTATGACGGGCGAGAGGGCTGCGGGGCGGCCCTCGCGGGCTTTCGTGCGGACAATGAAAAGGCGGCGCGGGAGCACGTGGCTCCGGCGCCGCCTGAAGGAAGCGGTGGGAAAGGTGGTCACGAGAGCGTGATCTTCGCGCTTAGCGCATCGGCGTCCGCGCCCGCGAGCACGGCGTTGACGCGCTTCATGCCGAGGTCGGAGCACCAGACGCCGCAGAGGATCATCGCGGCGCCCATCACGCCGATGAAGGTGACGGACTCGTCGAGGATGACGAGGCCCGCGATCATCGCAATGACGGGGATGAGGAAGAGGAGGTTCCTGATCTGCTGTGCGCCCGCCTCCTTGACGGCGCGCTGCCAGAACAGCGTGCACAGCGTCGTAGGACCCACGGCGAGGAAGACGAGCAGGGCGGCCGAAACCGGATCCGTGAGCGCCTCGACGGGAGCCGCGTCCTCCATCAGATAGAAGGGCATGACGGCAATGAGACCCCAGCCGAAGGTCTTGCGGGCCATGAAGACCGCGCCGTACTTGTGCACGCTCTTGAGGAGCGCCGAGTAGCACGCCCAGGCGAGCGCGGCGCCGAGCGCCAGATAAAAGCCCGCTGCGGGAAGCTGCTGGATCACGTGGTTGTCAAACCAGATGAGGCACATGCCGGTCGCCACCGTCACGATCCCGAGCTTCGTCATCCAGTGCAGCCTGAAGCTGTGGTGGAGCGCAATCACGACGAAGGCCGTGAAGAGCGGCGCGGAGGCCATGATGGTCGCGACGGTGCCCGCGTTCGTCTCCTGCAGCGCCAGATTCTCAAGCCCGTGGTAGAACGGAATGCAGGCGATGCCGAGAAGCGCGAACTTCGCCTCGTCGATCAGCTCGTCGGCAAGGAACTGCTTGTGGGAGAGAATCAGAAGCACCGCGTAGGCGAGGAAGGTGCGGATCGTCAGAACCGCAAAGGGACCGAGGCCCTGCGTGTAGAGCCATTCGGTCGCAATGTAGGAAAGGCCCCAGGCGGAAACCGCGACAAGCGCGAGAAGAAGGCCCGGAAGCGTGGCGCGAGTCTGCTGCATATGAGGGCGTCAGGAGTTTGGACACCGCCATTTTACTGCGCCCGAAACCGCTCGAGGCGCCGAAACCTCCGCTTTTTGCACGGGCGGAGGACTTTCCTGCACCCGATGCAGCCTGGGCGTAGAAATCGTCCTAGGTAAAATTCCTTAGGTGCCGTCCCTGTGTGACGGTCCTAGAATGGAAGTCCGGCGGCAGGACCGCGCCGCCGATGAACAACAAGACACACATATATGGAGAATGGAAGCGTCCGCCCGTCCGGCGTCCCGCACCGAAGGTCTTTTCCTTCGGGCGCAGGGGCACCCTGCGGCACTCCTGCTTTTGAGGAGAAAAAGCAATGAAATCCACCATGATCAAGTCCGCCGTCGCCATGGTCTTTGCCGCCGGCTTTGCAGCCGCCTCGATGGCCGCTCCGGTGACCGCCGAGGGCACGGGCGTGGGCAAGCACGGCGACATCACGGTCGCCGTGACGTTCGACGCCGGCAAGATCCAGGACATCAAGATCGTCAAGAACGCCGAAAACCCGATTCTCG
>ERZ831979.1332-NODE-1332-length-22148-cov-6.199384_pt1 | contig 22148 bp, 21 predicted proteins | sample MGYA00519952_ERZ831979 | MGnify/ENA primary metagenome ERZ831979 (study PRJEB31850, sample SAMEA3708723) | human gut metagenome | biome: human gut; feature: human-associated habitat; material: faeces | place: China | collected 2014 ...
AGCATCTCATCACCGACAACTACTGGGCCACCCAGACGGCCATCGACGACTATATTCCCTTCTGCGAGTGGTTCATTTTCCCCTATGACGCCTGGGCCTTCCTGCTGGTGGCCATCGGCCTGTACCTGATCGTCAAGGACGGCGAGGGCTTCCGGCGGTATATGTGGACCATTATGATCACCTTCACCACTGCCACGGTGTTTTGTGCCCTGGTGCCCAACGGCCAGGACCTGCGCCCGGCGGTAATGGAGCACCACAACATCGCCGCCTGGCTGCTGCAGAACACCTATGCCCTGGACACCAACACCAACGTGTTCCCCAGCGTCCATGTGCTGGGGGTCATCGCGGCGGTGTCCGCCGTGTGGCACACGCCGGGCCTGCGGAAGTGGGGCTGGCGCGCGGGGTCCCTGGCCCTGGGCATCGTCATCATCGCCGCCACGCTGTTTGTCAAGCAGCACGCCTTTATTGACGTTCTGGCGGGCCTGTTTGTGGGGGCTTTGGGCGATATCATCGTGTACGTCGTCATCGGAAAGAAAAGAGACCGCCTGATGGCGGAAGGAAAGAGGCTGCGCTATGGAAGCTGTCAAAACGCCGATTCTTGAGGGGATCACCCTGGAGGAGCAGGAGCAGATGCGGGTGTGCTTCGGGGTGCGGGAGGAGCGCTTCCGGGCCGACAAGCTCATCGAGGACTGGTGCCAGCAGGCGAGCGTGGAGCTGCCCAAGCCCATCGACGCCTTCACCCAGCAGGAGATGAAGGATTTCATTGAGGAGCACAACATCCCCTGCCCCTCCTGCGGTAAGCATAATTTCACCGATATCCGCCAGTTCAACCTGATGTTCAAGACCTTCCAGGGAGTCACCGAGGACGCCAAGAACACCGTGTATCTCCGTCCCGAGACCGCCCAGGGCATCTTCACCAACTTCGTCAACACCCAGCGCACCACCCGGCGCAAGCTGCCCTTCGGCGTGTGCCAGATCGGCAAGTCCTTCCGCAACGAGATCACCCCGGGCAACTTCATCTTCCGCGTCCGCGAGTTCGAGCAGATGGAGCTGGAGTTCTTCTGCAAGCCCGGCACCGACCTGGAGTGGTTCAACTACTGGCGTACCTTCTGCCACAACTGGCTGCTGGGCATCGGATTGAAGGACGAGAACCTCCGCCTGCGTGACCACGACCCCGAGGAGCTGTGCTTCTACTCCAAGGCCACCACGGACTTCGAGTTCCTGTTCCCCTTCGGCTGGGGCGAGCTGTGGGGCGTGGCCGACCGCACCGACTACGACCTGACCCAGCACCAGACCGTGTCCGGCAAGGACCTGACCTACTTCGACCCCGAGACCAACGAGCGCTACATCCCCTACGTGGTCGAGCCCTCTCTGGGCGTGGAGCGCAGCGTCCTGGCCGTGCTGGTGGACGCCTACGACGAGGATGTCGTGGACGCGGAGAAGAACGACGTCCGCGTGGTGCTGCACCTGCACCCGGCCCTGGCGCCCTACAAGGCCGCCATCCTGCCCCTGAGCAAGAAGCTCTCCGAGCCCGCCCGCAAGATCTACGAGGACCTGTCCAAGGAGTGGATGCTGGACTTCGACGAGACCGGCTCCATCGGCAAGCGCTACCGCCGCGAGGACGAGGTGGGCACTCCCTTCTGCATCACCGTGGACTTCGACACCGTGGGCGATGCCGAGCACGCCGGCGACAACTGCGTCACCGTCCGCGAGCGCGACACCATGGAGCAGGTGCGTATCCCCATCAGCGAGCTGAAGGCCTATCTGGCCGAGAAGCTGGCCTATTAAGCGTAAAAAAAGAAAGCCCCGCGGGGCTTTCTTTTTTTGCTCACATATCCACGATCTGCAATTCGCTCTCGTCCACCTTCTGCATGTCCTTCTTGTTCATCATGTCGTACATACAGGGCACCACGAACAGCGTCATCAGCGTGGCGTACAGCAGTCCGCCGATACAGACCACGGCGATGGGCTGCATCAGCGCCGTGCCGGCGTTTTTCGCCGTGGCGGTGACGATCAGACCCAAAATCGTGGTCAGACTGGTCATCAGGATCGGCCGCAGGCGGGTCACGCCCGCGTCGATGATCGCCTCCCGGCGCTCCATGCCGGACAGCCGCTGCTGGTTGATGTAATCCACCAGCACGATACCGTTGTTGACGATGATGCCCACCAGCATCACAAAGCCGATCAGGCTGATGACAGATACCTCGATCCCCGCGATCAGCAGGGCCAGGAAGCCGCCGGTAAAGGCCAGCGGGATGGTAAACATGACGATGAACGGGGACTTCAGCGACTGGAACTGTGCCACCATGATGAAGTACACCAGCACCACGCCCAGCAGCAGCATCAGCAGCAGCTGGCTCATGGCCTCCATGATCTGCTCGTTCTCTCCGTTGAATTCCGCGGTGACGCCCTCCGGCAGCGTCAGACCGCTGACGGCCTGCTGCGCCGCGGAGGTCACGTGGGTGACGTTGTAGCCATCGGCGATGGCGGCGGTCACGGTAACGCACCGGCGCTGCTGGTCACGGGAGATGGTGTTCATGGACACCGTCTCCGTCACGGTGGCCACATCGCCCAGCTTGAAGGTCTTGTCCTCCTCACTGCCGCCGGTCAGCTGCCCCGCGGCGCTGCTGCCGGTCATGCCTGAGGCGCCGCCGGTCATGGCGGAGGACGCGCTGCTCTCCGCCGACAACTCCAGCTCCAGCAGGTTCTCCCGCTTGAGGACGCTGCCCTCCGCCGCGTCCACGGTCAGGTCCATGTCCTCGCTGTCCAGCGTCACATCAGAGACGCTGGCGCTGCTCTGCAGCGCCGCGGCGATCTGCATATACACCTGAGCCACGGTCAGCCCCTTCTCCGCCGCCGCCTTCCGGTCGATGGTCACCTGCAACGCCGGGGCCGAGGCGTCCAGCCCGTCGCTGACCTCGCCGACGCCCTCCACCTGCTCCAGCCGCCGGGCGATGGTCCGGGCGCTGCTCTGCAGGTCCGCCATATCGCTGCCGAACACCTGCAGCGACACGCCGCTGCCGGTCATATAGCTCATCATACCGCTCATCACGCCGCTGGCCGTCACCTCACAGGGCAGGTCGGCACACAGCGTCTCGATCTCCTTCCCCGCCACAGAGCCGAAAGTCCCCTCCGGCATGGTGATGTAGCCCTCCACGTTATAGCTGCCGCCGGAGGCGCCGCCCATGGCGGCTCCCATGTTCAGGCCGCCCATGGTGCCGCCGCCCATCATAAAGCCGGCGTCCTGCACGTCGTCCACAGTCATCACCCGCTCCAGCACCTCGTCGGCCAGCCGTACCGCCTCCTCGCGGGAGGTGTCCTCCGGCATAGTGATGGTCAGGGACAGGTTGTTCATATCCATCTCCGGCATAAAGGTAAAGCCGCGGCGCAGGCACGCGCCGGCACTGGTCACCAGCAGCACCAGCGACAGCAGCAGCACGCCGGCCTTGTGGTCCAGCGAAAAAGCGATGGCCTTCCGATAGGCGGGATAGACCTTGTCCAGCAGGCCCGGCTTCTGCACCATGGGCCGGCGCAGCATACCGCTGGCCATCGCCGGCACCAGTGTCAGCGCCACCAGCAGGCTGGCCAGCAGCGAGTAGGTGATGGTCAGCGCCAGGTCGGTGAACAGCTGGCGGGTCAGGCCCTCTACGAACACGATGGGCGCGAACACGCACACGGTGGTCAGGGTAGAGGCCGTCACCGCGCCCAGCACCTGGCCCGCGCCGGACACCGCCGCCTGAATGATAGTGGCGCCCTTGGCCCGCAGGCGGTAGATATTCTCAATGACCACCACGGAGTTATCCACCAGCATACCCACCGCCACGGCCAGACCGCTCAGGGAGATCATGTTGATGGTCACGCCGGTGAAGTACATAAGTACGATGGCAAAGATCACGCTGACGGGGATAGACACCAGCGTGATGACCGTTGGCCGCCAATCCCGCAGGAACAGGTACAGAATGACCACGGAGAACAGCGCGCCCCACAGCAGCGACGAGGTGATCGTCTCCACGATCAGGTAGATATAGTCGCCCTGGTCCATCAGCGGCGCGAAGGACAATCCCTCGTACTGGCCCTCCAGTTCCTCGAACCGTGCGCTGATGTTATTGGACACCTCCGCCGTGGCGTAGTTGGACTGCTTGGTAAAGGTGATGAGAATGCCGTTGTCGCCGTTGACCTTGGTGTACAGCTCCCCGGCGTTGTCCGTGACCACCACGGTGGCGATGTCGCCCAGTGTCACCGGCTCGATGCCGTCCATGCCCAGGTCCAGCAGCACCATATCCTCCAGCTCCTGGCGGGAGGACACGTTCTCGCCCACGGATACCATGTATTTCACGCCGCTGTCGTCCTCAATGTACCCGGCAGGCATGGCGAAATTCTGCGCCGTCAGCAGCTGGCTGACGGCGGAGATGGACAGCATCCCGCCCACGTCCGTCTGGTCGGCGATGGACTTGTACGCCTCGTTGATCTGGTCCATGCCGGCCTCGATCTGGGTCATGGCCTCATCCAGCTGTATCTGCGCCTCCGTCAGCTGGGTAATGCCGTCGATCAGGGAGAGCGTCAGGTCATAGACCTCACTGGTGACCTCCCGCTTCAGCTCGCCGCTTTCCAGATCCTGCATCAGCTTATCCAGCGTCGCGTTCAGCCGTTCCAGCGTCTTTTTCAGCTGTTCCAGCTCCTTCTGCCCGGGCACGGTGATGGGCGGCTCACCGGGATCCGGATCCGGGTCCGGTTCCGGGATCTGGCCCCGGGCCTCCTTCAGATATTCGTACAGCTTATCCACCGCCGCGCCCGCCTTGGCCGCCGCGCCGGCGGCAATGGCCTCCTTGGCCTCATCCAGCTGTGCCTGCCCCTTTTCCACCTGGTCCTTGGCCTTCTGCAGATCCAGCTTCGTCTTGTTCAGTTCGGTACGCACCGCATCCGCCAGCTTCTCCGACAGGGCGTCCAGCTTGGCCTCGTCCAGGATCACATGGGCCTCCCGGGTCACGGCGCCGCTGACCGAAATGCTGGCCACGCCGGACACGCCCTCCAGCTTGGGGGACAGCTCTCCGGTGACGAAATCGCTGAGCGCGTACACGTCCATGTCCTCCCGGGACACGGCGGCCACCATCACCGGCAGCATGGAGGGATTGATCTTCAGCACATAGGGAGCGGAGACGGTGTCGTCCCAACTGCCCTGCAATACGGAGATCTTCTGCTGGATGTCCACACTGATGGTGTCCATATTGGCGCCGTCCTCAAACTCCAGCGTGACCATGGATACGCTGTCCTGGCTGGTGGAGGTGACGGTCTTGATCTTATCCAGCGTAGCCATGGACTGCTCCACCGGCCTGGTGATGGACTGCTCGATGGACTCCGGGCTGGCGCCGGGATCAGAAGTGACGATGATGACATAGGGAAAGTCCATGTTGGGCAGCAGATCCGGCGTCATTTTCAGATACGCCACCACGCCCAGCACGATAATGCCCAGCACCGTCACAAAGATCGTCAGCGGTTTTTTCACGCTGAAGCCGGCCATACCCGTCCCTCCTTCTTCCGCCTGCAGCGCCCATGCGCCCAGGGTAAAACTGTAATAATGTGTAAGTGTACCATCCCCGCCGCCGACTTGCAAGCGGGACGGCGCAGAATTCACGAAAGCGTTACAAATACAGGGTTTTTTCGGAAAAATAGTTCGGAGTTCGTAGTATTCTTTGCGCCGTCTTTACGCGTCCGGACGATGAAAAACGCGGACGCACCCGCGTCCGCGTTTTTCGCAAATAAGAAAGAGAAAAGGGAAGAAAACAGCAAAATCAGCCGGTGCCCCGTTACAGCAGCGTGCACAGCAGGCGCAGCTCGGCGGCCAGCCACACCGGCATCAGTATGGCGGTGACACGGCACACGGGGTTGATGTTCCCCGTCAGCAGGCACACCAGCGTGAACGCCAGAATAACCGCGATCACAACAGCGGCGATCGCCTTTGCCGGGGAAGTCTTATTTTTCGTGTTTGTCATAGGGAACAACTCCTTTTGCGTCGTTTCCCGTCGTTCCCCGTCGCACACAGACGTATCCCGTCGCTTCCCGTCGACCCATGTCGAACACGGACACATTTCGTCGCTTCCTGTCGCAATGTGTCGAATACCGTCCTATCCCCGCCGCAGCTGGCCCCGGATCAGCCGCGTCACCGCGTCTGCCAGCCACCCGATGGCCGGCAGGCTCTCCATGGCCTGTCCGTAGATACGCCGGGCGTCCGGCACCTCCCGGTCGCTTCCGGTGAACAGACACACCGGCAGCACGCCCCGCAGCCGCAGAGCCGCGGCCTCCGCCGCCGTGTCGTCCACGCCGCGCTTCCCGGTGTAGGCCCATCCGCCCAGGCCGTTGGGTATCCGCTGGTCGTCGTTGGGGCTGGCGTCCGAGAGCACCAGCAGCAGCGACTGCTCGCTGCGCCGCTGCCGCAGCAGCCAGCCCATGGCCCGCAGGGCCAGCCCGTCCCGGTTCCACCCCGCGGCCACATAGTCGAATACCCCCTCGTTCTGCTCCGGATGGTCATAGTCCCGCAGCACCCGCAGCACCGTGCAGCCGCTGACGGAGCAGAACGCCGTCACCCGCACGGGGATGCGGCACCGGCTCAGGCTCTCCGCGATGAGATACGCCTGTGTAGCCAGCTTCTCCTGCTGCCGGTTCTGCGAGGCCGAGCCGTCCAGCAGCAGGTCCACGGACAGCTCTCCCGGCTCCTGCGGCGACCGGCGGGAAAACACCCGTTCGTCCCCCAGCGCCCCGGCGCGCCAGGCCAGCTCCGGCCGCAGCCTCCCGGCGCGGCCCGTACCGCCCTCGTCCTCCGCCCGCAGCAGCAGCGTGTTCTGCAGCTTCTGCGTCAGCTGTGCGATGGCCAGCTTGTTTTCCACCAGATGCTCCTGATAATACGCCCGGTTCTTCTCCCGCTGCTGCCGGAAGTGGGCCGCGTCCCAGGCCGCCTCCGGCGCGGGTGCGCGGCCCACCGGTTCGCCGCGGGTAAAGTGCAGCCGGCAGTTCTTGTGCACGCCGGTGCACAGGGTGCGCTCCGCCTCACTGAGCTGCCCCGGCGTCAGCATGGACGCGCCGAAGCAGTCCTCCACATACCGCCGCAGGATCGGCTCCGGCGTCCGGCCCTGCAAAAAGCTGAACAGCGTCTGCTTCTGCAAGCCGCCGCTGCCGCCGGGCGCGTCATGTGACAGCGCCCGCAGGGCGTTGGGCCGCACAAAGTGCACGCCGCCGCTTTTGTCCCGCTTTCGGCCTACCCACGCCGCCCACTGGCGGTCGTCAGCGGCCCGGCGTGCGCGGCGGAACCAGGTGTACAGCACGCGCTCCGTCCGCTGGATCAGCTGCGCCTCCGTGCTGTCCCCCGGCGCGGCCAGCTCGTCCAGCAGCGGCGACAGGGCCGGGTCCTCCGGCTGTTCCAGCACGCGGCAGGCCCAGGCCCGGCGCACGGCGTCCCCGTTCATGCCCTCGGCCACCGGCGTCTGCGCCAGCAGCCGGCGGGCATAGTCCCGCCGCAGCGCCGGCAGCAGCGGCCGTTCCGCCGCGCCGCGGGCGAACACCGCCCCCTCCAGCACCAGGAAGAACACGTCCGTGTACAGCGCCTCCTGCGCCGACCGGTGAAACTCGTTCAGCAGCGGCCGGAACCGGTCAAAGTCGTAATACCGGCAGGCCAGACCCAGCACCGTATTGCCGTACAGCTCGGCGTCCCCCGCCCGGTCGAAGGTCAGCAGCTCCGGCTTGCGGGCATAGTCCCCCCAGCCGTTCCACACCTGATTTTCCGCCCGGCGCGTCTCTCTGTCCTGTCTGTCCATATCAGTCGAACAGCTTGTCCCGGGTGGCGTCCTTGGGCAGGCGCGCCCACACCGCGTCCGCCACCAGCTGGCGCTCAAAGGGCTCAAAGGCCTTGTTGATGATGCCCAGGTCCAGCGCCTGCCCGGAGGGTATCCCCTTCTCGATCAGGTGCAGGGCCGCCAGCAGTCCCCGCAGGTCCAGCGCCTTGGTGGATATCTCACCGCTGTCGCACTTGGTCCGCAGGTCCCGGAACAGCGCCGTCAGCTGCTCGGCCCACTCCCGCTTCAGGGTGGGGAAGCTGCGCCGCAGCAGCTTCTGCAAATTCTCGTCGGAGATCACCGGCATATCCACCACCACGAACCGGCTCACCAGCGCCTCGTTCAGCTCACGGGTGCCGGCGTAGCCGTAGTTCATGGTGCCGATGAACCGCGCCGCGTCGTCCAGCTGTATGCGCTCATACCCCGGCACATCGATGACGCGCCGGTGGTCCAGCGTGGCGTGCAGCACGGCCAGCGCCTCGTTCTTTGCCATGTTCACCTCGTCCAGCACGCCGAAGCCGCCCAGCCGCGCACAGGCGCACACCGGTCCCTCCCGGAACACCACCTGCCCGTCCTTCAGCGTGTCCGCGCCGATCAGGGCCGCCGCGTCCACGTTCACATACATGGACACGTCCCACACCGGCCGTCCGAACAGCGCCGCCAGGTCCTCCGCCAGCACGTTCTTTCCGGTGGCCTTCGGCCCCGCCAGCAGCAGGTGCTCGCCGCACAGCAGCGCCGCCGCCGCGCTCTCCCATACCTCCCTGCCGTAGTAGAGATACTTCGGCACGGGCACGCGCTCCTGTGCCTCCGGCGTCAGGGGGTGGGCCTCCCGGAAGCGGCGTACCTCGTCCAGCAGGCCGCTGTCCACGCCCTCGTCCCGCAATTCCTTCCAGATATCCATAGACTCGCCTCATTTCATCTCCGGATGATGCCAAATTATACTCCCGCCGCCCGCTAAGTGTCCGTTAAGGATGTGCGGTCCGTTCCCTTTGTCATATCCGCCCGCGTTCCGCCATATAGATAGAGCACAACGGCATGGGAGTGTTGCGTTATGCGAGACGATCTGGAGCAGCGGGCCAAAGAGCTGGCCCTGTACATGATAGAGAACCGGACCACCGTCCGCGCCGCCGCCAAGAAGTTCGGCGTCAGCAAATCCACCGTACATATGGAAGTAACAAAATAGAACGCTTTATATGGGCGGTGGCATAAAGAAAGAGGACAGGCGGTGTGCCTGCCCTCTTATGTTTTTGAAAATTAACTTTCAAAATCTCATTATCATTCACACTTGCGGCGGTGAAGCACCGGCACATATTTTAGCTGTCTATTCGTGCCTTGACAGCCCCACAGTTTATAGCGTCCTTGTGGGCGTTGCGCTTTCATTACATTTTCAAGCCCTCTTTTTATGCCTTGCGAGGGTGAACAGTAGTGGCAACCTGATTACTTGTAATGCCGCTGAATATCAGGAACAGCGGACAATATTTTCTTTATAAATTCTACTCTATATTCTTCTGATTGTCAATCAGTATCAAAATACCAAACCACTATAGTCACTAAAAGGGTACGAAAAACAATCGTTTTTCGTACCTTTTTTCGGACACCCATTTTCGGACTATATCGCTTCCTATTATAGTACGAAAATCATATAAGCAAAACCGTTTTTCAGACTATTTTGCTTTGGTCATAAATGTGATGTAGCTTGCGCCGTTCTTGGTCTTGGTCATAAGTAATTGGTATTCTGTTTCCGTTTCGCTTAGGAATGCCCATTGCTGACCGCCCTGATCGGGTACATCAATCGTATTGCTGCCGGTAATGGTAAATGCAACTGTTTTATCGTCCACAAAACCCGCGAACGCGCTTTTCTCAATGTAGGTGCTATCTGTCGTGAATACGGTTGTCAAGCTGCCGTCCGTCCACTCCCCGGCCAGCAGATCAAGGGAAAGATCGAGCGCTGTGCCTTTATAATAATCCAATGTGCTGAATTGTAAATGTCCGTCACCCATCACCTCTGCCGAAATTTCCTGTGTTGTGCCGTCTGCGGCTGTTACAGAAAGCATACTGCCGGAAACAAGCTCATATTGGCTTTCCTGCCGTTCCCCCTGCTGATAGCTAATATACTTGCCATCGGCGGTAAATTCCACAGGGTAGCTGCTCATGTTATACCAATAGCCCACAAGAGCCGTTTTAAGCGCTTCACGCTCTTTTGCGGCCTGTTCCTCTGCTGCGGCCTGTTCAGCCGCTTGGCGGGCTTCTCTGGCCGTCTGTGCAGCTTCTGCGCTGCCGTAGTAAGTATGCGAATAGCTTTCGTCACCAAAGAGCAATGTTGTCTTTCCGTTTTCCGTCTGGATTGTCAGCTTGTTTTGTCCGTCCAATGTGCCGGTAAGAATAACGGTGTTGCCGTCTATGGTGTAGTTGCCATTGGTGAGCCATTGCCCATCGCTGTATGTGCCGTCTTTGTTCAACACCAAGGCTGCTTCATCGTCCCGGTCACTGTACCATGTACCCACAACGGAGCTGCCAGCACCGCAGCCGGTAACTAATCCGCAAATTAGCAGTGCGGCAGCCGCCAGCATTGCAATCTTTTTCATGCGTTCATCTCCTTATTCTTGATTAGTATATGTTTAGTTTAATCAATTACAGGTGAAACCTATAATAATCGATATTATACCATATTCATACTATCTGATCAACCGGGTAAAATAAATGTGGTGGTGATAAAATGAATGATCCAAACGAGAGCCGGTACATACAGATCGGCCTAAAGATAGCCTATTACCGCAAATTGCGTGGCCTGACGCAAGAGCAGCTTGCCGATAAGATCGACCGTAGCCCCGGCTATCTCTCACAGGTAGAAACGCCCAGCTTTGTGCAGCCTGTTTCGCTGGCAACCTTGTTTGCGATTGCAGACGCTTTGCACATAGCACCCAGCAAATTTTTAGAGTTTGACGAATAGCAGCGCCGTTCCTTGGGGGACGGTGCTGTTATTTTTCTATCTCTGCTAACAGAAAATCTTCAGCCGCTTTAAGGGAGTTTTTCATTTTGCCCGGTATGCTACTTTGCAAAGTTTCTTCATATTCAGCCATGTAGTATTGTTCTTTAATGTATTTTCCCAACCGTAATTGATCTTCTTTTGGAAGATTTCTCAAAAGTGTAATAAATAACTCTCCGGGGTTATTGAGAGATTTTAGGGTAATTTCATCCGAAATATCATTCACGGCTTTTGAAAAAGCCGCCTGTGCCCTCATAAAGTATGTATTGGCAACATCACAAGGGGCAATATCCAACCCCGCAACGGTATCGTCCATATATTGTTCTTCTACCGACTCATATGGCAGATACTCGGCTGTTTTATCAACTGCCTTAAATAGCCACATGAGAGCTGCTGAAAAATTCTCGCTTTCAATTAGTTGTGAAAAGACCAATTTGCACGGAACAACCCTGCCATACTTTTTGTCATTTAATAATTCTTTCAATCCCGATATAGCAGCTTCACTTAGTCCCAGCTCTCGGTTAATTCCATCATCTGCTTGACTATATACATCGGACAAACCTAACAAGTAATCTGTGGTAACATTAAAATATGTTGCTATTTTACAGAGCTTTTCAAAATCTGGGAATGAAAGCCCCAAGCAATACTGGTTAGCTGCTTGCCGTGTAACGCAAAGAATTTCAGCTAAATCTCCTTGCTTTATGTGCTCTCTCTCCATTAAGACACGAAGTCTTGTTGGAAAGGGAGCATTTGCTTTTTCAGCCACATCATTTTTAGTTGTACTTGCTTTTTTCATTTTCTTTCTCCTCTTAGCAAATAAAAGTTGCACATTTACTATGTAATCTATTTTTACTTGCAACTCAATTTGTCTGTATGTTATATTAACAATATCAAATTGCACTTGCTTTGTCAATATAATAGCAAACAGCACTTTATATAATGGAGGTACAGCATGAGCAATTCTAAATCAGCAACTACATTTGACGATTTGCCACTAATTCTCAATGTGAACGATGTTGCGTCTATTTTAGCCATTAGCAAAGTTTCAGCCTATGAGCTGGTAAAGAGTAAGGGTTTTCCAGTTGTCCGAGTTGGCCGCAGGATCAAAATTCCGAAAGCTGCCTTTATTGAGTGGCTGGACGATCAATCAAAAAGAGGGTGATTTCTATGGGGATAGATGGAAGTTTCCGAAAGCGTCAAAATCCCTTTGCTCAAGTTTCTAATGAAGCGCTTCATAACACTGAGCTTTCTTGCAAAGCACGGGGTTTATATGCCATTATTCAAAGCTATATCACCATACCAGATTATATCTTGTATAAGCGGCCATTGCAAAAAATTGCTTGCTTGGGAGATCGTGCCTTTGATGGCGCATGGCAGGAACTAAAAACTGCGGGGTACTTGAAGCAATACCGCATACGAACAGCAGCCGGTTACCGTTATGAATACGATCTTTTAGAAAAGGCTGATCTTACTATTCCGGCGTTGCAAAATGTTAGAATGACAGGTGAAATTATAAAATTAGAGTATGACTACGCAAGAGTTTATACCACAGAAACATAAGATTATTGGTGTTTTGAACCACCCACATTTTGTAGGCGGTTCAAAATGAAGGTGGTTCAAATTGTATGTGGTTCAAAATGCAGGCTATTTAATTATAAAAAAAGAATTATATTTTACGAGAATAATCACTCACTCATTCCGTCGGCTTTGCCGCCGGTTATAATCCGGCAAAGCCGGAACAGAGAGAGGGAGAGAAAAGGAGAAGCTATGAGAATTTTACCAAAGAAAGAAACCGTAATGATGGTTTACCCCTTAATCGTGGGGCAGTACATTATTTCTGTTGGACAGGCTATGCCCTCTATTTTGCTGCTGATCCTAACAGTCAGTGTCATTGTGTGTCTGATCCTCGATATTCGCTTTCTGGCAGTTCAGTTTAAGAAGCTGATGGGGGGAAAGTAGAATGGAAGATTACATTATCGGAGTGATTGAGGAAATCTTGAACGGCGTTACCAGCATGGGCGGCGATGGCGGCTTGTTGGTACAGACACCGGCGCAGTTTAACAGTGCTATCTATTCTTGGGTACAGGGTATTTGTCAGAGTGTAGCTATGCCGGTGGCCTATATCGTGTTGGCACTGATTTTTACCTTGGAGCTATACAATGCCAGCACTCGCATTGACGGTGCGGGCGGTGGGGCTACCTTTGGGGCTGAAATTGTTTTTAAGACTATGATTAAATTTGTTCTTTGTAAGCTGGCGGTGGATATGACACCACAAATTTTAGGTGCAATTTTTGAGTTGAGCAGTAATATTATTGGTAACATTTCCGGCGGTGCGCCCGGTACTTCTGTGGCTGCTGATCTTGACGCTTTAAGAGCTTCTATAAGCGGCCTGAATGGAATATTCCCAAAACTATTCCTTTGCCTACAGGTGACAATTATCTGGATCGTATTCAAGTTTTCTTCCATGCTCATTACCGTGGTTGTTATTGGCCGCATGGTGGAGATTTACATTTACACGGCGATTGCTGCCGTACCGATTGCTACGCTGGGCGGCGGCGATCTTGGTATGATCGGCAAAAATTTTCTTAAATCCTTTGCAGCGGTTTGTGTGCAAGGTGTACTAATCTATATTGCCATGAGTATGTTTGGAACGCTGGCTGTCAGCATTCCAAGCGGCGGCTTGGCGGGCGGTGATGTGACTGGCGTTTTATTCCAATGTTTGCTCTATTCGTTGGTGCTGGTAATGGCTGTTTTTTCTTCCGGCAGACTTGCAAAATCCATTTGCAATGCCATGTAAGAAAAATTGTTTTTGAAAATTGCAGGAGCGGCAAAGCTGCCCTTAACGAAGAATAACAAGCATTGGAAGTGTTAGCACACTTCCACGAAACGCCGAAAATTGCCACGGGGCAATTTCCTCTGTTTCTGCTTGTTGGTGCGTTGCCCCAAACCCCACCGGCTAATGCCGGAGAAGAAAAGCACGGCTTTTCATAAAGAACGAAAGGACGGTATTTGCAAGATGGCAAATAGAGATAGAACGGTGCGGCTGCAACTTCTTGTTTCGGAAGAAGAAGCTGATATGATACGACAGAAAATGCTTCAAGTGGGAACTGCAAACTTTTCTATGTATGCACGAAAAATGCTGATAGACGGTTATGTGATAAAACGAGATTTTACCGAGCTGAAAGCTCTGACAAATGAGCTTGCCAATCTTGCCCGAAACATCAATCAAATTGCTTTGCGTGCAAATGAAACCCGCAGCATTTACCAACAGGATATTGACGATTTGAAGCAGTATTACGGAAATGTAAAGCGAGCCTGTACCGAGCGGCTTGTGAAAATGATAGACCAAGAAAACTGATTTTCTTACAAAAACCGCTCGTGCTATCTTCCTCAAAAAGCACATACACTTGAAAAGAAAGGACAGGCAAAAAGGAGGTGGTTCGCTGCCGTGGCAAAACAAAAATTGAACTTTCGGTTTCATAACCCGAATACGGCGGAAGCGACCGCCGACTACATATTAAAAATGTTCATAGAAGCCAGCAAAGAAAAGGTGGAACAGGCCATGCGGGACGCAGCCGAGGTTGCGGAAACGCCGCCCATCAGCCCCGCCCAGCCGGAACCAGCCGAGAGCCATTCTGCATGAATGGCTCTTTTCTTTTTTATCGGTGCTTGCAAACAAAACCGATACAGTATATAATTCAGTTGTAACAGACAGATATTATTTTATTCGAGAGGTAACGCCCTATGAATATAGCAGCTTATTGTCGGGTATCTACCGACAAGGAAGATCAGCTCAACAGCTTGGACGCGCAAAAGCGGTTCTTTACCGAGTTTACAGAAAAGAATGGCCATACTTTGGTGCGCCTATATGCAGATGAGGGCATTTCCGGCACAAAGATTAAAAACCGCAAGGAGTTCTTGCGGTTGCTGAAAGACGCTGAAAGCGGCCTTTTTGATATGGTGGTGGTAAAGGATATTTCCCGATTTGCCCGCAATACGGTAGATCTTCTGCAAAGCACCCGCAAGCTCAAGGCATTAGGAATTGAAACCACCTTTTTAACAGCCAACATGACGGTGCTGGGCAACAGTGAGTTTGTTCTGACGATCTTCGGCGCTTTGGCACAGGAAGAAAGCGCCAACACCTCAAAGCGCGTGAAGTTTGGAAAGAAGCTCAACGCCGAGAAAGGCCGTGTGCCGAACATTGTCTACGGTTATGATAAAACCATCGGGGATTATTTCAATCTTGAAATCAACGCGCAGGAAGCCGATGTTGTTCAGCAAATCTATCAGTGGTACTTAAAAGAGGGGTATGGAGCTGCCAAGATAGCCAAAATGCTGAATGAAAAAGGGCTTCGGACAAAGCGCGATTGTATTTGGTCGCAAAACGCCGTATGCCGTATTCTTACCAATGAACTATACACCGGCAAGATCATCAACGGCAAACAGGAAGTCACAGACTTTCTCACCGGCCAGAGGGCAGAAAAGGACGAAACCGACTGGCTTGTGACCGAGCGTCCCGATCTGCGGATCATTGAGCCGGAGCAGTACGAAAAGGCCGTACAACTCATGGCGCAGCGTGGGAAAAAATTCAAGGTTGATCGGGAGCGCCAGAGCAACAAATATCTGTTTTCTACGCTGATTAAGTGCAAGGAATGTGGCTGGAGCTTCCGGCGCACCGTTCGCACCTACAAGAACACCTATATTCGCTGGGTGTGCAGCGGCCACAATGGGCAGGGTGCTGAAAGCTGCCCGAACCGTATTGCCGTAGACGAGGACGAGCTAATAGCGGCGTTGGAGGGCTATTTTGCCGAGGTACTGCAATCCAAGAAGAATATCATTGCCCATGTTGTAAGCGAGTTTAACAGGCTCTATAAAGCCAAGAGTGACAATGTGGAATATGAAAAGGAGCTGCGGCAGCGTCTTTCTAAGCTCAATAAAACCCGCCAGAAGTACATGGATATGTACGCAGATGATCTGATTACCCGGCAGGAGCTGAATGATCGGATCGGCGGCATGAAAGATGAGATCGCCCGGGTTGAGAATGATTTGAAGCTGGTTGCCTTTAACATCGACAAGGGCGAGCAGTTAGAGGGGATCATCAAGAAAACCTTTGACACCATCGAGAGCATTACCGATGTGCGGCAGCTCACCAATGCCCAGCTTAAACAGGTTATTCAGAAGATTGAGGTCGATCAAGAGGGCAATGTAGACATTTACCTGCGTTTGCTTGGAGATTTAGGCTTAGACGAAACCGTTCTAATAAGCGACAACCGTACACAAGGACCTGTCCGAGCGTCTGGCCCTGTGCGACCGGGCGCTGTACACACAGGTAAAGGCCATACTGGACGAAAACCGTTCCCAGCGGCACATCCGCGGCGGAATGGCCACGCGCCGCAAGTATAAGGGGATATGAAAAAAGGGACGGCGCCGCCGTCCCTTTTCCCGTATAAACCAAAACGGACACCCTTGCGGATGTCCGTTGCGTTTGGTCATTAGCCAATGTTGTTCAGCTTCAGCGTCAGCGCGCTCTTCTTGTGGGCCGCGTTGTTCTTGTGCAGCAGGCCCTTTGCAGCAGCCTTGTCGATCGCCTTGACCGCCACCTTGTAAGTGCCCTCGGCCTCGGTGCGATTGCCTTCAACGGCAGCAGCCTCGAACTTCTTGATAGCAGTCTTCAGTGCGGACTTATTGGCTTTGTTGCGAGCATTTCTCGTCTCTGCCACCAGAACACGCTTCTTAGCAGACTTGATATTCGGCAAACCAAACACCTCCCCGACTTGAATTTTTTGTGCAGCGAAAATATACACTTCCACGCAGGATGATATTTTAGCATCTTTGCCTGAAAAATGCAAGACTTTTTTGCAATTTCCGCGGCAGTTTTTGTATAAAAGCGATTTCACCGGCCATGCTACCCAAAAGCCACAATATTTTGTGTTCAGAAGGGAGCGTTGACCACTACTATGAACCTCTCGCGTACCGATCTGGCCGTGGAAACAGCGGAGGCGCTGCCAACCGGCCGGGATATGTTTGCCCCCGGCACCGGCGTCACCAAGTCCGAATGCCTGCTGTGCGGCTGTCCCGTCACCCGCATCCATGTCCGTACCCCGGCGGGCGCCCGGGCCATCGGCAAGCCCGAGGGCCGCTATATCACCATCGACCTGCGCCCCGCCCTGTCCCGTCAGGAGGCGCTGACCGGTCGGGCCGCCCTCTGTCTGTGCCGCGAGCTCCGCGCCCTGCTGCCGCCGCCATCGGACGGCCCCGCCCTGGTGGTGGGCCTGGGCAACGACGCCATGACCCCCGACGCCGTGGGGGCGGCGGCGCTGGAGCACCTGCTGGTCACGCGGCACATGGTCCGTTCCATGCCCCGGCAGTTCGGCGCGCTGACGCCGGTGGCGGCCCTGGCCACCGGCGTGCTGGCCCGCACGGGGGTGGAGACGCTGGAGCTGATCCGCGGCGCGGCGGACCGCCTGCGCCCCTCGGTGGTCATCGCCATCGACGCGCTGGCCGCCCGCAGCCGTCACCGGCTGTGTGCCACCGTGCAGCTGGGGGACACGGGCCTGATCCCCGGCAGCGGCGTAGGCAATCACCGCAAGGCAGTCAACGCCCGGACGCTTGGCGTGCCGGTCATCGCCCTGGGCGTCCCCACGGTCATCGACGGCGCGGCCCTCTGCGGCGGCGAGGACGCCCCGCCCACCGGGTTGTTTGTCACGCCCCAGGACATCGACCGCCGCGTCCGTGAGCTGGGCCGGCTCATCGGCTATGGCGTCACCCTGGCGCTCCAGCCCGGCCTGACGCCGGAGGATGCAGCGGCCCTGCTGGGATAGCCCTTGCAAAATCCTCCCCGACGCGGTACAATAGGACATCAAAACTTCGGAACGGGAGGTATCGCACATGGAATTCAACCCCCAGATACAGCTGGCCGGCCTGCTGGAGTGGATGGCCGAGCAGATGAACGCCTGCCACGGCAAGACCGCCGTCATCGGCATCTCCGGCGGCAAGGACAGCTCCACCGTGGCCGCCCTGGCCGTGGCCGCCTATGGCCGCGAAAACGTCCTCGGCGTCCTCATGCCCGACGGCGTCCAGCCGGACATCGACTACTCCCAGGCACTGGTGGAGCACCTGGACCTGCCCCACACCACCATCAACATCCACGACGCCGTTCAGGGCGTGCTGAACGAGATGGAGAAGGCGGGCCTGACCCCCAGCCGCCAGACAAAGGTCAATCTGCCCAGCCGCGTCCGCATGGCCACCCTGTATGCCGTGGCCCAGTCCGTAGAGGGCGGCATCGTCATCAACACCAGCAACCTCAGCGAGGACTGGGTGGGCTACTGCACCATCTACGGCGACAGCGCCGGCGCCTTCTCCCCCCTGGGGATGTACACCACCGAGGAGGTCGTCGCCCTGGGCCGCCAGTTGGGCCTGCCGGAGAAGTTCCTCATCAAGCCGCCGTCCGACGGCCTCACCGGCCTGACCGACGAGGACAATCTGGGCTTCCCCTACCGCGCGGTGAACGAGTACGTCCGCCGCGGCGTGGTGGACCCGGCCATCAAGGAGCGCATCGACGCCCTGCATCGTGCCAGCCGCTTCAAATTCCAGACCCTGCCGGTCTACCACAACGGCCTGCCCATGGCGCTGACCGACGAGACCGATTATTATAACTGAGCCTCGTTTCCTTTTGTGCGCCTTTTTTCTCTCCGTCTTTTGAGAATACAAGGCTCCGGAGCCTTCCGGAACACAAAGGCAAACCGTGACTGACGCAAACGTATACAAAAGAGCACATAAGCAGCACATGCAGAGGACAACCAGGTAAACGCTGCGTAAACCAAAAAGCAAGCAAACATACGTTGCCGAAAGCGAAAAAAAGCAGAAACACCCCGGCCCAATGGCCGGGGTGTTTCCGTGTGTTTGTGTTAGGAGAGAGAGAAAATCACATCAGGAAGTGTTGTTCCTTTGGATGATGCTATAATACCCTCTAATTTTGGCCGAATCTTGAAGCGGCCATGAACAATTTGTGAATTCTGCCTTTTACGCCGCGTTTTTTCCACAGCAGACAGCGCATTTCACTGAAACTTTCTGCTCTCGGCCACAGCCATCTGGTCGCAGCGGTTGTTTTTTTCGTTCTCCGCGTGGCCCTTCACCCAGTGGCAGCGTACCTCGTGGATATCGGTCAGCGCCAGCAGCTGCTCCCACAGGTCCGGGTTCAGCGCCGGCTTTTTGTCACTTTTCACCCAGCCCCGCTGCTGCCAGCTTCTGGCCCAGCCCTTTTCCAGCGCGTCGATGACGTACTTGCTGTCGCTGTACAGCTCCACCACGCACGGCTCCTTCAAAAGCCGCAGCGCCTCGATGACGGCGGTCAGCTCCATGCGGTTGTTGGTGGTCTGGGCCGCGCCGCCGGAGAGCGCCTTCTCCGCACCCTTATAGCTGAGTATCGCCCCCCAGCCGCCCGGGCCGGGATTGCCGGAGCAGGCCCCATCGGTGTAGATCGTAACGGTTCTCATATATCCTTCCTTCACTCCACCCCAACGACCCGCACCGTTCCGTCCTGCACGGTAAAGCGCACGTTCTTTCCTGCGTAAGCCATGCCGTACACGCGGTCGGGGTCGTCCTGATACCGGGGCCGCGGGTCGGCGGCCAGGGCGCTCAGCAGCCCGTGGCACTGCCCGCTGTCGAACCGCGCCAGCAGCTCCGGGGGAAAGTCCACCGTCAGCACCGCGCCGGCATCGCCGCCGGTAAAGCCGCCGGCGGCGTCGGGATAGCTGTCCGCGTAGGCCAGATAGGGCTTGATGTCTACGATGGGCGTTCCGCTGACCATATCCGCGCCGCGGACATACAGCACCGGACCCTCCGGCTCGTCCAAGGCCACACGCTCCAGCTCCACAGCGGAGAGCCCCAGGCCGTTGGGCCGGAATGGCGAACGGGTGGCGAACACGCCCACGCGCTCGTTGCCGCCCAGCCGGGGCGGCCGCACCGTAGGCGACCAGCCCTGCCGCTGCGCCCGGTCAAACTGCCAGATGAGCCAGATATGTGAAAAGCCCTCCAGGCCCCGCACCGCATCCACATCCCGGAAGGGCTTTTCGAACACGATTCGTCCGGGGCTGTCGGCAATGCCGCTCTGCCGCGGCACGCCGAACTTCTCCGCAAAGGGCGTCTCTATCCGCGCGATGATGTCCAGCCCGGAGCCGTTCACAGCGGGGCCTCCTCCGACGCGGGCTGCTCCTTCTCCTCGGGATCGGCCAGAGCCAGCGAGATGACCCGGTCGCCCTCCTCCTTGAAGCGCATGACGATGACGCCCTGGGTGGCGCGTCCCGCCACGCGGATGTTTTCCACAGGGGTGCGGATCAGGATGCCCGCCGCCGTCACCAGCAGCAGGTCCTCCGTGCCATCCACCACCTTCATGCCCACCACCGGGCCGGTCTTGTCCGTGACCATATAGTTGCGGATACCCATGCCGCCGCGGTTGGTAATGCGGTATTCCTCGATGGGCGTCCGCTTACCGTAGCCGTTCTCGGTGATGGACAGCACGGTCTTGTCCGCGTCGGCGCGGGCGGCGCCGATGACATAGTCGCCCTCCCGCAGGCGGATGCCCCGGACGCCCACGGCGGTACGTCCCATGGCGCGCACGTCCGTCTCGTCGAAGCACACCGCCTGTCCGTCGTGGGTGGCGATAAGCATACGGTCATGCCCTCGCGTCTCCGTCACGGAGATCAGCTGGTCGCCCTCGTCCAGCGTCAGGGCGCGGATGCCGTTGTTCCGCAGGTTCTTCAGGGCGCTGACCTCCAGCCGCTTCACCGTGCCGTTCCGGGTGGTCATGAACAGGTACAGTTCCTCGTCTCCCGTCTCCCGGAAGTGGAGCATAGCCTGCACACGCTCGCCCGTCTCCACCTGAATGATGTTGACGATGTTCACGCCCTTGGCGGCCTTGCCGCTCTCGGGTATCTGATAGCCCTTCTTGCGGTAGACCTTGCCGGTGTCGGTAAAGAACAGAATATAGTCGTGGGTAGACGCGGTGAACACGTCCACCACCGTGTCCTCCTCACGGGTGGTGATGCCCTTCTTGCCCATGCCGCCCTTGCTCTGAGCGGCGTATTCGCTGACCGGCGTGCGCTTGATGTAGCCGTTCTCCGTCAGGGTGAAGACGCACTGCTCCTCCTCGATCAGGTCCTCGATGTCCAGCTCGTCCTCCACGTCCTGGATCTCGGTCTTGCGGTCGTCGCCGAACTTGTCGGCAATGGCGGTCAGCTCCTCCTTGAGGATGGACTTCACCAGGCTCTCGTCACTGAGGATACGCAGGAAGTAGGCGATCTTCTCCTCCAGTTCCTTGTACTCGGTCTGGAGCTTCTCCCGGTCAAGACCCTGCAAAGCCTTGAGGCGCATATCCAGAATGGCCTGCGCCTGCACGTCGTCCAGCCCGAAGCGCTGCATCAGGTTCTCCTTGGCGTTGTCGTAGCTGCTGCGGATGATCTTGATGACCTCGTCGATGTTGTCCTGGGCGATGAGCAGGCCCTCCAGCAGGTGGGCGCGCTCCTGGGCCTTTTTCAGGTCGAAGCGGGTCCGGCGGACGATGATCTCCTCCTGGAACTTCAGGTACTCGTCGATGATGTGCCGCAGGGACAGTATTTTCGGCTGCCGCTGGTTTTCCACAAGCGCCAGCATATTGATGGCAAAGGTGGTCTGCAGCTGGGTCTGGGCAAACAGGCGGTTCAGCACCACTTGGGGATTGGCGTCGCGCTTGAGCTCGATCACGATACGCATACCGTTGCGGTCGGACTCGTCCCGGATGTCGGAAATGCCCTCCAGACGCTTGTCCTCCACCTGATCGGCAAGGCTCTTGATGAGCATCCGCTTGTTCACCTGATAGGGCAGCTCCGTGATGACAATACGGGTACGGTCGTGACCGAACTCCTCAAATTCATGCCGGGCGCGGACTACAATCCGGCCCCGGCCGGTGGCATAGGCCGCCCGGATACCGCTGCGGCCCATGATAATGCCCCTTGTAGGGAAGTCCGGCCCCTTGATATGCTCCATCAGGTCAGACAGGGACGCGTTGGGGTCATCCAGCACGCAGATACAGGCGCCGATCACCTCCCGCAGGTTGTGGGGCGGGATATTGGTGGCCATACCCACGGCGATGCCGGAGGAACCGTTGACCAGAAGATTGGGGAACCGGCAGGGCAGTACCCGGGGCTCCTTGCGGCTCTCGTCGAAGTTGGGGTCCCAGTCCACGGTGTCCTTGTCGATGTCCCGGAGCATTTCGTTGGCGATCTTGCTCATGCGGGCCTCGGTGTAACGGTAGGCGGCAGGGGGGTCGCCATCCACGGAGCCGAAGTTGCCGTGGCCGTCCA
>ERZ831979.1334-NODE-1334-length-22121-cov-3.694507_pt1 | contig 22121 bp, 18 predicted proteins | sample MGYA00519952_ERZ831979 | MGnify/ENA primary metagenome ERZ831979 (study PRJEB31850, sample SAMEA3708723) | human gut metagenome | biome: human gut; feature: human-associated habitat; material: faeces | place: China | collected 2014 ...
CAAGCATTTTATACCTGTTTTTTGAAATTTTGCTTGGCTCTGAACAGTTACATATTTTTGATTACAGGTTAGTAAAAGTTAACTTGATAATATATTCCCTGCGGAAGCAGGAAAGCAGAACTGCGACAGGCAGGATCTGTATGTAATTATTTTAGTTAAAAAGGAGGTTTCTATGAAAAACAAAGAAATGAAAGTAAAGGCAATGTCTATGGCAGTGGCAATGTCTATGGTAGTAGGACTTTGCCCGTCAACCATCTTTGCGGCAACAGGAAGTCAGACTGCGAAGGATGGAACTTATACAAAGACAGCCCACGTGGCAAGAACTGCAGAGGATGACGAAAATGAAGACGAATGGAATGAGTATGACGTTGAAGTCAGCCTGAAGGTGGAGGATGGCAAGTTTTCAGCCATCACTGTGACTCCAGGGGAAGGATATAACGCGGAGAGTGATTCCTATTTTGCAAAAGCTGTTTCAAAATCGAAAGGAATCCAGAAAATGCTTGTAGGAAAGGCTGCAACAGAAGATACAATTAATGGTTGGGATTCTGTTAGTGGTGCAACACGTACATCAAAGGCAGTGAAAGAAGCTGCACTTGCTGCAATCAAGTCAGCAAACGAAGCAGTAACAGTTGACACAACAAAACTGGAAGCTGCAATCACAGCCGCTGAAGCACTGAAAGAAGCTGATTACACAGCAGACAGTTGGAGTGCAATGCAGACGAAGCTAACAGCAGCCAAAGCTGCCCTGACAGCAAAAGAATCTCAGAGCGCGGTAGACACAGCGGCAGATGAGCTGAATGCAGCAGTGAAGGCATTGAAAAAGGCAGAAGTTGCGAAAGAAACGTATGTGTTGATGAATATTCCATATTCTGAATTTTATGCAGCTGATCAGGTAGCAGGAGCAGACAGTGTATCCTCCGCTACAAAAGCGAAAACAAGATCAAAACTTGTAGCTGGATCTTATCATGTAAACAGTGATGGAACAGATATTACAGGTATTACATATCCGGTTAAGATCAGTGATGCATCTGTGCTGAAAAACTATACACAGATTACAGATGACAGCAAGCTTTCTATCACAGTGAACATGAAAGGAAAGGAAACAACAACGGAATATAACGGAAAAGATGCGTTATTCCAGAGTGCAAGCTATTCTTACTATATTTTAAGTGAGACTCCTTCCTATTATAAAGAAGCAACAGTAAATGCAGATGGTTCATTCAGTTTTAGTGAAGTGAAAGGTGCAACTGCACAGAAGTTGAGTGATGCATCAATCGATTTTACAACAGACACGAAGTATGGAGATTATGAATTAGATGTAAATGGACTCCCAGATACAGTTAATACAGTATACGGAGTTGTGATCAGTACAAAAGAAGGAGACAACTACGGACTTCGTCATCTTGAAAATATCTGGAAAAAGACAGAACTGGCATGGAGTACCGGATTTGTAACAACATCTCATGGAAACACGCTGGACTCAAAAGATTATAAAAAGATGATGGGTCAGACGATCAATAAAATCACATATTACACAGATAATGGAATCTATGAGATTGATGCAGATCAGTATGTGCCAATTAAATTCAATGGAACTGTCGCAGCAGAGAATGCAGATGTTAAAAGTGGAAAAGTAAATGTAACTGTAGAAGGCCTTCCTGGTGATTATCAGGCAGAATATACAGTTGAAGGTCTTGAGGATGTTCAGGTAAAAGACGGGGTACTTACCTATAAGACAAAAGGCGCTGAGATAGGCAAATATACTCTGAAAGTATCTGATAAATCCGGAAAATATGCGGATCTTACGACAGATTTTGAATTAACAACAGAAGCTGTACCGGTTGTATTTAATAGTGAAAGTGCAGCACTTGTAGCGGCAGAAGGATATGCAGCAGATGATGTAACTTCTTATGTAAAGAAGATCAAATCCGTAACAGTTGACGGAACAGAGTATGCAGCAACAGGAAAACGTGCAGTGAAGATCATTAAAGAAGATGGAACAATTGATACAACTGCAGCTCCGTTTAAGAATGCAGAAAATGGACAGGAATTTAAGATCACAGTGAAAGCAACAGGCTATGCAAAGGATTGTGAATTTACTTATACTGTAGCCCAGGAGAGTGAGTATACTTACGCATATGTAGGACTTAGCTGGGCAGAGTACTGGGCTGCTGAAAATGTGCAGGCAGCAGGAGATACATCTTCTTCAGATGCAAAGGATTCAAAAGGAGAGTCTGACAAGGGTGCATTCGATACTGTAACAAGAGCTACAGTAAATCATGGACTTCACAGAGGTTCTTTCCAGTGCAACGCAGTAATCAAGGCGGAAAATGGAAAAGAGTATGCAGTAGAGTACTGGACAGATGGAACTACTGCAGTTCTGACAGACGGAAGCAAGATTACATTTAACAGAGGAGAGATCACAGAGGAATCCGGTGCAACAACAAAGATGACAGAGTATGATGTACTCGGACTGAAATATGTGCCGGTGAAAGTAAAAACATCTGATCTGGATGCACTGAAAGCAAGCTATCGTGTGATCGAAAACGGAAGTGAACTTGTAGGAGGATATTCAGAAAAGAATCTGGTAAGCTATACAGGACTGGTTGCTAATGTAACAGAGAATACAAACGGTCTGAAAACAGCAACAAAGAATGAGAATGGATCTTTCAGTTTCTCTGCACGAGTGAATAATGGATCAGAGTCCGGAATCAAAGATCAGGCACTCAAGACAGCACCAACAGCAGAGGAAGTAGGGCTGAAAGTAAAAGAAGCAAGCGGATCTTATGGAGAATTCTTAAGAGTTGATCTGACAGGAAAATATGGTGATCTTGGATCAAATCTCCAGACTGTTACATGGACTTACTATGGAGATGACAGCACATATACAAATGCAAAAGCTACTTATGGAACAAAATTTGCAGCAGATAACTGGATGCACAAAGCAATGGGAATCCAGCTTGGACTGACAGATTCTCTTCGTTGTACACTTCCGGAAGGAACTAATGGAACAGGATACTGGACGATTACATTGACAGCACTTGGATACAATGATGTAACATACAGATTCCAGGCAACAGATGAGAACATTGTAAAAGCATCTAAGGGTGAAAAAATCACAACAACAGAGCTTGAGGCAGCTATTGCAAAAGCAGAGGCACTGACGGAGAGTGACTACACAGCAGAAAGCTGGGCATCCATGCAGATGGAACTTCAGGAAGCAAAGGATGAGCTGAAAAATCCAAAAACGCAGGCAACTGTAGACGAGGCAGTAAGCCATCTCAATGCAGCTGTTGAAGCACTTGTTAAGGCAGAGGGAGATAAGAAAGAAGAGCCGGCAGCAGTTGATACCTCTTCCCTTGAGAAAGTGATTAGTGATGCGGCAGCCCTGAAAGAAGCTGATTACACAGCTGACAGCTGGAAGGCGTTACAGAGTGCCCTGACAGATGCTAAGAGTGCATTAAATGCAAAAGAAAGCCAGGAAAAAGTTGATAAAGCAACAGATAAGTTGAATTCAGCAATCAAAGCACTTGTAAAGAATGGAAACCAGGCGGGAAGTCAGAATGGAAGTGCAACTCCGACTGTTACAAAGAAGGCAGGAACAACTACGGATGGATCAGCTTCCAAAGGAACAAGTGGATCAAAAGCCGCAAAGACAGGTGATCCGGCAAATGTTCTTGGCTTATTAGGACTTGCATTCTCCTCACTCGGAGCAGGAGTTGGCGGATTTGCATGGAAGAGAAAAAGAAAATAAAGACAAGAAAATTGAGAAAATTTTTCAACAATTTCGCGAAAAAGATTAAAATAGTGCATTGACACTATCGCTTTAAAGTGATAAACTCCTAGCAAATGGAATAACGCTTTAAACCGATGAAGCGGAGATCAAAGTAATTATGCGCGCACAGAGAGTCCGGGAAGCTGAGAGCCGGATCGAGATGCAGGTTGCCAAATGGACCGCTGAGGGCACAGTCAAAGGATTTGAGAATCCGAGTACTCTGTGACGTGTGGGCATACGTCAGTTGCCGGAGATATGTTAGTATCTTACAGAGCGCATGGGAGTGTACCCGTGAATCAAGGTGGCACCGCGGAAAAGATTTAGATTTACCGTCCTTGACAGAATAGGAATATTCTGTCAGGGACTTTTTTTCTACCATAAACATATATTTCCTATTGGGATAAAAGAGAAATTCATTTTGCAGCATAACTTCAAGGAGGAATACACATGGACAAGACATTAGAACAAATCAGATCCTACGCTGAACAAGGCAGATACAAGCGAGTTCCGATCAGCAAAGAGCTGTATGCAGATGCATTTACGCCGATTAGTGTGATGCGGACGCTGCGGGCGGCAAGCAAGCATTGCTATCTGCTGGAAAGTGCGGAGGACAGACAGCAGTGGGGAAGATATTCCTTCCTTGGATATGCACCAACGATGGAGATCACCTGTACCGATGGGCGTGTGATCATCAGCGAAGGGCATGAAGATGAGGATAAGACCAGACGGGAAGTTTTAACCGACCATCCGGGAAAGGTTCTAAGAGAAATTCTCGAAGCATATAAAAGTCCGGTTGTTCCGGGACTTCCTCCATTTACCGGAGGGCTTGTCGGATATTTTTCTTATGACTACATCAAATATGCAGAACCGACATTGAAGCCAGTCCTGGAAGAGAAGAATGAGACTACAGGAAAGACAGCAGCAAAAACGGCAGTAAGAGATTTCCGGGATGCGGACTTGATGTTATTTGACCGTGTCATCGTATTTGACAATTACAGACAGAAGCTGATCCTGATCACAGGCGTGAAGCTGGAAGGTGATCTGGAAGAAAATTATACGAACGCGAAGCAGGAATTAGAAGAGATGGAACGATTGATCCGAAGTGGGGCGCAGGCAGATTTCCGACCACTTGTTTTAGAAGAAGAGTTCCATCCGGGAGTGGATAAAGAAGATTATTGCAAGATGGTTGAGAAAGCTAAGGAATACATTTATGAAGGTGATATTTTCCAGGTCGTTTTATCCAATCCGCTGACAGCGAAGGCAAAAGGAAGTCTTTTTGATACCTACCGGGTGCTTCGAACCTCGAATCCATCTCCGTATATGTTCTACTTTTCAAGTGATGATATTGAAGTGGCAGGGGCTTCACCGGAAACGCTGGCGAAGTTAGAAAACGGACAGGTGTGCACTTTTCCTCTTGCCGGTACAAGGAAGCGGGGAGTGACCGAAGAGGAAGATCAGGAATTGGAGAAAGAGCTACTTGCAGACGAGAAAGAGCTTGCAGAGCACAACATGCTTGTAGATCTTGGGCGAAATGATGTCGGCAAGATCAGCCAGCCGGGAACAGTTAAAGTTGATAAATATATGGAAATCCAGAGATATTCCCATGTAATGCATATTGGTTCCACCGTGACAGGCAAGATTCGGAAAGATAAAGATGCACTGGACGTAGTAGATGCGATTCTTCCGGCAGGAACGCTTTCCGGAGCACCGAAGATCCGCGCATGTGAGATTATCGCAGAACTTGAACAGGAGAAGAGAGGTATCTACGGAGGAGCAGTCGGCTATCTCGATTTTGCAGGAAATGTAGATACATGCATTTCCATCCGTCTTGCTTATAAGAAAAATGGATACATTCGCGTACAGTCAGGAGCCGGAATCGTAGCAGACAGTATCCCGGAAAATGAATTCCAGGAGTGTTTAAATAAGGCAGGGGCAGTACTTCAGGCTGTGGAAACTGCGAAAGGAGGATTGGAATGATACTATTACTTGATAATTATGACAGCTTTACATATAACCTGTATCAGTTTATCGCAGGAGTAGAATCAAAAAGAGGTGACATGCAAAAAGATCAGATTGATTCAAAAGTAAAGGTCGTTCGAAATGATCAGATCACACCGGAAAAGATTCTGGAACTTGCGCCTGAGGCTCTGGTAATCTCACCGGGGCCGGGAAAACCTTCTGATGCCGGAATCTGTATCGAAGCAATTCAGAAGCTGAAAGGAAAAATCCCGATGCTCGGCGTTTGTCTCGGACATCAGGCGATGGCGGAAGCATTTGGAGCAACCGTAGGTCACGCCGGACAGCTGATGCATGGGAAGACTTCAAAGCTGAAAGATGTAAAGACAGACAGTGTCCTCTTTCAGAATCTGACACTTCCAATCCAGGTGGCAAGATATCATTCACTCGCAGTTAAGGAAGAGACACTACCGGAAGAACTGATTGTGACAGCGCGAAGCGAAGATAACGAGATTATGGCGATGGAACACAGAGAATATCCAATCTTTGGGTTACAGTTTCATCCGGAATCCGTGATGACACCGCAGGGACTTCAGATGATAGAGAATTTTATTAACTATGCAAAAGCATTGAAGGAGAATTAAGAAATGATAAAAGAAGCAATTATAAAATTATCAAAGAAAGAAAATCTCATCTATACAGAAGCAGAAGAAGTAATGAATGAGATTATGGAAGGAAAGGCATCGGATGTTCAGAAGTCAGCATATCTGACAGCACTTTCCATGAAAGGTGAGACAATCGATGAGATCACAGCATCAGCAGCGGGAATGCGTGCACACTGCATCAAGCTTTTGCATGACATGGATGTGCTGGAAATCGTAGGAACAGGGGGAGACGGAGCAAATTCATTTAACATTTCAACAACATCCTCCCTTGTGATTGCGGCAGCAGGAATCCCAGTCGCAAAGCATGGTAACCGTGCAGCATCTTCTAAGTCCGGTGCGGCAGATGTACTTGAAGCACTTGGAGTGAAGATCGATGTCGCACCGGAGCGCAGCACACAGCTTCTCAAAGACATTCAGATCTGTTTCTTATTTGCACAGAATTATCATATTGCGATGAAATATGTCGGACCGATCCGTAAAGAACTTGGTATCCGTACCGTATTCAATATTCTTGGACCACTGTCTAATCCGGCAGGAGCGAACATGGAACTGATGGGAGTTTATGATGAAAGCCTTGTAGAGCCACTTGCAAGAGTAATGGCGAATCTCGGAGTCGTCCGCGGAATGGTCGTTTACGGACAGGATAAGTTAGATGAGATTTCCATGTGTGCACCGACTACAGTCTGTGAGATTAAAGAAGGAACATTTACAAGCTATGAGATCACACCGGAGCAGTTTGGTTATGAGAGATGCGAAAAAGGTGTACTGACAGGAGGAACACCTCAGGAAAATGCACAGATCACATTGGATATCATTTCAGGAAAAGAGCAGGGAGCAAAGAGAAATGCAGTTTGCCTGAATGCAGGAGCAGCAATCTATCTTGCAGGAAAAGCAGATTCGATCGAAGCAGGTGTAAGAAAAGCGGAACAGATCATTGACGAAGGACTTGCACTGAAGAAGCTGGAGCAGTTTAAAGAAGAAAGTAATAAATAAAAAGTCTGATTCCCGGCTATGCAGGGGAGAATGGAAGAAGCAACTTGAAAGAAAAAGAGGAACAAATAGTATGAATATACTCGAGAAAATTACCGAGCGCACGAAAGAGCGGATCGAAGAAGAAAAGAAAATAGTTCCATTAGAAGAGGTTCGAAGACAGGCGGAAGAAAAAGGAATTAAAGATCAAATCCCAGTATTCGAACAGGCACTTCGGGCAGACAGATTATCCTTTATCTGCGAGGCAAAGAAAGCTTCTCCTTCCAAAGGATTAATCGCACCGGATTTTCCATATGTAGAGATCGCCAGGGACTATGAAGCAGGCGGCGCGGCAGCAATCTCCTGTCTGACAGAACCGTTTTGGTTCCGGGGCAGTGATGCGTATCTGAAAGAAATTGTGCAAAATGTATCCATTCCGGTACTCAGAAAAGATTTCACCTGTGATGAATACATGATTTATCAGGCGAAAGCAATGGGAGCCTCGGCAGTACTTCTGATCTGTTCGGTATTAGAAGATGGCAGACTAAAAGCATATCATCAGCTGGTAGAAGAACTCGGATTATCAGCATTGGTGGAAACACACAACGAAGAAGAAATCTTAAGAGCACAGAAGATCGGTGCAAAGATTATCGGTGTAAATAACCGGAATCTGAAAGATTTCACAGTGGATATCAAGAATAGCATTCGGCTAAGAGAAATGGTCAGTTCGGAAACAGTTTTCGTATCTGAGAGCGGCATCCGCGGAGTGGAAGATATGAAAGCACTTTATGAAAATGGAACCGATGCGGTACTGATCGGAGAACTTCTGATGAGAAAATCTGATCGGAAAGCAGCACTGATGGAGTTGAAGCAGCAGACAGGAAGGCAGCTAGATATGAATTAGCGGAAGATATAGTATGAGACAAGAAAAAATGAACATGCCCAAGATTAAGATCTGCGGATTAAGCCGCCCGGAAGATATTACCTATATAAATGAGGCAAAACCGGATTATTGCGGATTTATCATCGATGTGCCAAAGAGCCGGAGAAATGTATCCATTTCGAAAGTTCGTGAACTGGTTCAAAATCTTGAATCGCAGATTTGCCCGGTCGGAGTATTTGTCAATAAAGACTGCGGCGAGGTCGCACAATTATTAAATGAAGGAACCATTCAGATCGCTCAGCTTCACGGGCAGGAAGATGAGGCATATATAAAGAAGTTGAAAAGTCTGACAGACCATCCGGTGATGAAAGCATTTTCGATTCAGGAGAAAAAAGATCTTGATGCGGCAGCAGCGAGTAGTGCGGATCTGATTCTTCTCGATCACGGAAAAGGCGGAACCGGTGAGACATTTGATTGGAGTCTTTTGGAAGGCTGGACAAAGCGGCCGTATTTCCTCGCAGGAGGACTGAATCCGGAGAACATACCGGAGGCAATACAGCGAATACACCCTTGGGGAATTGACCTGAGCAGTGCAGTGGAGACAGATGGAAAGAAAGATCGTGAGAAAATTCTTCAAGCTGTGAAAACTGTGAGAAATTTTGAAAGCAGTAAACATTTTTTGGAAAACAAAAGAGTATACAAGTGAATGAATAAATTTACCAAAACAATAGAAACAAGAAAGAAGGAGAGACAACCATGACAAAAGGAAGATACGGAATCCATGGTGGACAGTACATTCCGGAGACACTGATGAATGCAGTGATCGAATTGGAAAAGGCGTACAACTACTATAAAAATGACAAAGAATTTAATGACGAACTGAATACATTATTAAATGAATATGCAGGCAGACCGTCTCTTTTATACTATGCAGCACGTATGACAGAAGATCTTGGCGGGGCGAAAATTTATCTGAAACGAGAAGATCTCAATCACACAGGTGCCCATAAGATCAACAACGTGTTAGGTCAGGTTCTTCTTGCGAAGAAGATGGGAAAGGCAAGAGTGATCGCTGAGACCGGTGCAGGACAGCATGGAGTTGCAACAGCGACAGCGGCAGCTCTGATGGGAATGGAATGTGAAGTTTTCATGGGAAAAGAAGATACAGAGCGTCAGGCACTGAATGTATACAGAATGCGTCTTCTTGGAGCACAGGTACACGCGGTTACAAGTGGAACTGGTACTTTAAAAGATGCTGTTTCGGAGACGATGCGTGAGTGGACAAGAAGAATTGATGACACACATTATGTACTCGGATCCTGTATGGGACCGCATCCATTTCCGCAGATCGTGCGTAATTTTCAGGCAGTTATATCTAAAGAGATTAAGGAGCAGATCCTTGAAAAAGAAGGAAAACTCCCGGATGCAGTGCTTGCCTGTGTCGGCGGTGGATCCAATGCGATCGGTGCATTTTATAATTTCATTGAAGATGAAGGCGTGCGCCTGATCGGATGCGAGGCGGCAGGACGCGGCGTGAATACAGCAGAGACAGCTGCAACGATCGCGACCGGTAAGCTTGGAATCTTCCACGGAATGAAATCTTATTTCTGTCAGGATGAGTACGGACAGATCGCACCGGTTTACTCAATCTCAGCCGGACTGGATTATCCGGGAATCGGACCGGAGCATGCAGACCTTTATGATAAGGGAAGAGCAGAATATGTAGCAATCACTGATGATGAGGCAGTCGATGCATTTGAGTATCTTTCTAAATTAGAAGGAATCATTCCGGCGATCGAGAGTGCACATGCAGTTGCATATGCAAGAAAGCTTGCGCCGACAATGGGAAAAGACCAGATTATTGTAATTAATATTTCAGGACGCGGAGATAAGGACTGCGCAGCAATCGCACGTTACAGAGGGGAGGATCTTCATGAGTAGAATACAGGAAGCATTTAAAGGGAAGAAAGCATTTATACCATTTGTCACATGTGGTGACCCGGATCTTGAGACGACGAAACAGATCGTCTATGAGATGGAGAAAGCAGGGGCGGCGTTGATCGAGCTTGGAATCCCATTTTCCGATCCGACAGCAGAAGGACCAGTTATACAGGGAGCAAATCTGCGTGCGCTGACAGGAGGCGTGACTACAGATAAGATCTTCGATATGGTAAAAGAAATCCGTCAAAATACACAGATTCCGCTTGTTTTTATGACATATGCAAATGTTGTGTTCTCTTACGGAACAGAAAGATTTCTTGAGAAAGCGAAAAATGTCGGAATGGATGGTCTGATTCTTCCGGATGTTCCATTTGAAGAGAAAGAAGAATTTGACATCGTGTGCAAAAAGTACGGAATCGATCTGATCTCATTGATTGCACCGACTTCTCATGACCGAATCCGGATGATTGCAAAAGAAGCATCGGGATTCGTATATTGTGTTTCCTCACTTGGTGTAACAGGAACAAGATCCGCGATCACGACGGATATCGGAGCAATGGTGAAGCTTGTAAAAGAGGAAAATGATATTCCGTGTGCGGTCGGATTCGGAATCTCCACTCCGGAGCAGGCGGCGAAGATGTGTCAGAGCGCAGACGGTGCGATCGTTGGAAGTGCAATCGTTAAGTTGTGTGAGAAATACGGAAAAGACTGCGTGCCGTATGTTGCTGAATATGTAAAGAGTATGGTTGAAGCTTGTAAATAAGTGAAAAGGATCTGGGATTCGAAATCCGAGTCTTCTTTTGATAATAATAGGAAAATACCTCTTTTGATAAGGAGCCAGATGTGGTATCATAGATATTAGATTTGTTGCTTGATCTATGATACGAATCCGAAAGGAGACTACGAATGAAGAATCGAAAACAGCCCTTATTCAAAAGCTTTGGCTATGCCTTTGAAGGAATCTGGACAGGGATTTCAAAAGAGAGGAATATGAAGATTCATTGCCTTGCAGTGATTCTTGTAACAGCAGTTGGAACCTTTGTAGGATTAACACCGATGGAATGGTGTATCTGTCTTCTCCTTTTTGGAATGATGATCTCACTGGAACTTGTGAATACGGCAGTGGAAGCTGTTGTCGATCTTGTGACAGAAGAGAGAAAGCCACTTGCTAAGATCGCGAAGGATACGGCAGCTGGTGCAGTGCTTTTTACGGCAATCATGGCTGTGATCATAGGGTGTATCATATTTATACCTCATTTTATGAGGATTGCGGGAATTGCATAGCAATGGAGCAATCCGGTTACATCAGTGAGTGGCAAAATTTATTTTTGACACTCACATCATTTTGCACTACTGTAATGGAAAGAAAAGCAACCAGAAAGGAAAACAAAGAGATGGATGAGAATAAAGTAATTGTCAGTACAGAGATGAAGCAGGCATTGGTGAATCTGCGAAATCTCGAAGAGATTTATGTGATCATGTCAGGGGTGACGAAGATGCCGTTTGTCCTCTGTGATGAAGAGACATTTGATGACGAGGTTCTGGTTTATTATCAGGAAGAGTCTGCAAAGGAAAAGGCAAAGACGCTTGCAGAAGATCGTTATCATGTAGGAATTGCCAAAATTGAAAAGAATGCCAGACTTGGATTTTTTACAAACTTGTATACAATGGGCGTAAATGCGCTGGCAGTGAATGTTGGTACAGAGGAGGAAATCAGGGTTCAGCTGGAACAGCTTGTAGTTCGTAAGAATAAGGAAGAACTGCCTGAAGGAAAGAAACTGATCGAGAATCCGGAGCTTCATCTGACAGCAATGTATCTGATGCAGGAGATGCACCGCAATATCGGACCGGAGATGCCGGAGAATGTGAAGGAACTTCAGGAAGAGATGATGGCGCATTATAAGAAAGGAACCTTTATCGTAGGAGTTCAGGAAGATAATCAGGTCCCACTTCTGAGACAGCCGGACGGAAGTCTGTATCAGCCGATCTTTACAGATATGATAGAATTTACCAGATTTGCACAGGGCAAGAAGATGAAGACAGCAGCAATCCCGGCGGATAAGATTCCGGAGATACTGATCCCGGATGCAAAGGGAGTTGCAATCAATCCATTTGGTGTGAATGTACGTCTGGATATTACAAAAGCAAATAAGCAAAATCCAGAAGCGTAAAATGAAGAGAAAATAATTTAAATCAAAAGAAAAACTTTAATTTATTAAAATAATCACTAAGTAACATATTCAACAAAAAAACAGGATAAATATTGTTGAATATTACAGATTGACTGTTGGAAGTGAGTATGGTTATACTATACGTGGTTAAAAGAGAAAAGCGCACGATAGAGTGTTACTGGTAAAGCAGGCATAAACTATCCTTAATAAGTTCACCAGATAAGGTGGACTTGGTTATTGAGGATTAGTTTATGCCTTTTTTGCGCATTATAGTATAGGATAAGTAAGTTGCAGAACTGTGCCAGCACAAGAAACTATGGGATGCGTCAACTCTATAAGAAATGATACTAGGAGGATTACAGATGAAAGACAAGATTTTTGGAGTATTGCAGAGAATCGGAAGAAGTTTTATGCTTCCAATCGCAATTCTTCCGGTAGCAGGACTTCTGCTTGGAGTAGGAAGTTCATTTACAAATGCAACGATGATTGAGACATATCATCTTCAGGCAATTTTAGGCGAGGGGACAATTCTGAATTCCCTGCTCACAATTATGAGCAAAGCGGGAAGTATTATTTTTGATAACCTGCCGATTATTTTTGCTGTCGGTGTAGCAATCGGTATGGCGAAGAAAGAGAAGGAAGTTGCGGCACTTGCGGCAATGATCTCTTTCTTTGTAATGAATGCAACAATGAATGCCATGCTTCTGATCCGTGGAGATCTTCTTGCAGACGGAACGCTTGGAGCCGGAGTTCTGGAAGGAACTGTGACAAGTGTCTGCGGAATCCAGACATTACAGATGGGTGTATTTGGCGGTATTATCGTTGGACTTGGAGTAGCAGCACTTCATAATAAGTTTTACAAAATCCAGCTTCCGAATGCACTGTCATTCTTCAGTGGATCAAGATTTGTTCCGATTATTTCAACATTGACTTATGTGGTTGTCGGAATCGTACTCTATTTTGTATGGCCAACCGTTCAGAATGGAATCTATGCACTTGGCGGACTTGTAACAGGAACAGGCTATATTGGAACATTGATCTTTGGTATTATTAAGAGAGCGTTGATTCCATTTGGACTTCACCATGTATTCTATCTTCCGTTCTGGCAGACAGCGGTTGGAGGAACAATGGAAGTTGCGGGACAGCTTGTACAGGGCGGTCAGAACATCTTCTTTGCGCAGCTTGCAGATCCATCCACAGTACATTTCAGTGCGGATGCGACAAGATACTTTTCAGGAGAATTTATTTTCATGATCTTCGGCCTTCCGGGTGCGGCACTTGCAATGTATCAGTGTGCAAAACCGGAGAAGAAGAAACAGGCAGGTGGACTTTTGCTTTCAGCAGCACTTGCATGTATGATGACTGGAATCACAGAGCCACTGGAATTCTCATTCCTGTTTGTGGCACCGATCCTTTTTGCAGTACAGGTGATCCTTGCAGGATCCGCTTACATGATCGCGCATATGTTAAATATTGCAGTCGGACTTACATTTTCCGGTGGATTTATTGATCTGTTCCTTTTCGGTATCCTTCAGGGAAATGCAAAGACCAGCTGGATCAGAATCATCCCGGTTGGAATTATTTATTTCTTCTTATATTATATCATCTTCCGTACATTAATTCTGAAGCTGAATCTGAAGACACCGGGAAGAGAAGATGATGATGCGGAAACTAAATTGTATACAAAAGCTGATTATAAAGCAAAAGTAGATGGAAATGATGCAGATTCTGAAAATGAAATGACACCGGAAGATCAGAAGAGCGCACTGATCACAAGAGGACTTGGTGGAAAGAAAAACATTTCTGATGTAGACTGCTGTGCGACAAGACTTCGTTGTACGGTAGTAAAGCCGGAACTGGTAAATGAAGATGTCTTAAGAATGACATCCCCATCCGGAATCGTAAGAAAAGGACAGGGAATCCAGGTAATCTACGGACCGGCTGTTTCTGTGATTAAATCCAATCTGGAAGATTATCTGGAGAAAGCTCCGAATGTGGAATATCTTCCGGAAGAAAACGAAAACAGCGCAGAAGAAACGAATAAATGTGCAGAAACAAAAGATGAAGCGAAGAAAGATGAGAACAAAACTGTTGCAGCCGGAACTGTAAAGAAAGAGCTTTGCTCTCCATTCACAGGAGTAGTAGCACCGATCGAAGAAGCGTGTGACGAAGCATTTGCAGGGAAAATGATGGGAGACGGTTATCTGGTTCGCCCGGAAGAGGGAATGGCTTATGCGCCGGAAGATGCAACGGTATCTTTTATCTTCCCATCAAAACATGCAGTTGGTCTGACTAGTGATGACGGAACCGAATATCTGCTTCACATTGGCGTGGATACTGTAAATCTGGATGGAAAAGGATTCGAAACTTTTGTAAATGACGGAGATCGAGTAAAAAAGGGTGACAAACTGATAGGTTTTGATATAAAATATATCCAAGAGCATGCAAAATCCGATGAATGTATGGTTGTATTTACAAGTCTTCAGGAAGGTGAAGAGATCAGAATGTCTAAGAGCGGAAAAGTAGAGAAGCTTGAGAAGACAGCAGAAATCGTAAGCTTGAATTAAGATATTTTGGAAAGAAAGAGAGGCTCCGGGGGGATGTATCGAGTCATTAAAGTTCTGAATAATAATGGGATTCTTGTATATCATGTTGAGACAGGGAAGGAGATGATCCTTCTCGGAAACGGTGTGGGATTTGGAAAGAAACCTACAGAACAGATCGAGAAACTTCCCGGAGCCAAAGTATATTCTCTTGTCACAAGAAGGAAGCAGGAGTCTGTTCTGAAAACAGTCAATGGAATCCGTCCGGAGTTTATTGAGGCAACAGGAAAGATCATTGAAGAAGCAGAGAACGTGTTTCAGAAGATCAATCATGAGATGTTGCTTCCGTTGGCAGATCATATTGCGCTTGCAGCGAAGAGAGCGAAGGAGAACCGCCAGCTTCCGAATCCATTTACACCGGATATCCGTGTGTTGTTTGGAGAGGAGTATCAAGTGGCCCTGAAAGGGCGGGAAATAATACAGCAGCTGACAGGATATGAAATCTCAGAGGATGAAGTCGGATTCATTACGCTACATATCCATGCAGGCCTTTCTGATGAGGCAGTATCCCAGACTCTGGATGCGACCAGGATTGTAAATGAAGGGATTGCCATGATTGAACAGGAATTCGATCAGAAGCTGGAGAGCGGCTCACTTGGATGTACACGTCTGATGAGTCATATGTATTATATGATTCTGAGAACCCGTAAGGGTGAAGGGACGAATGCAGACTTTAATGATTTCATTTTTCAGAATTACCCAAGGACCGGAGAGGCGGCGAAGAGAGTGTGTGACTATATGTCCAGACAGCTGAAACAACCGGTCGCAAAAGAAGAGATCGGATTTCTTGCAATCCATATCCAGCGGGTTATCTCGCCGGATACGGTATGACCGTGTGCTCTTGAAATACTGTATACTATGATATAGTGGATAAGAGCGAAAGGGGAATCCGCAGAATGTATAAGATTCTAATCATAGAAGATGACCTTGTGATGGCAAGGGCAATTAAAAAAGAGATGGAAGCGTGGGGAAATGAAGCACGTTATGTGGAAGATTTTGCAAAGGTTCTTGAGACATTTGCAGAGTATGGTCCACATCTGGTGCTTTTGGATATCACGCTTCCTTTTTATAATGGATACCACTGGTGCAGCGAGATCCGTAAGATATCGAGCGTGCCGGTGATCTTTATCTCTTCAGCAGCGGATAATATGAATATTATCATGGCGATGAATATGGGCGGAGATGACTTTGTGGCAAAACCGTTTGACTTAAGTGTACTGACAGCGAAGATTCAGGCTCTGCTGAGGAGAACATATGATCTATCAGGAAAAGTACCGATGCTGGAACATAGAGGAGCAATCCTGAACCTCTATGATACAACAATGACTTATAATGGAGAAAAAATAGAGTTGACAAAGAATGAATTTCGTATCTTGCAGACATTGATGGAGAATAAAGGACGCGTGGTCAGCAGAGACACGCTAATGACAAAGCTGTGGGAGACAGACAATTATATCGAAGAGAATACATTGACAGTCAATGTCGGAAGACTTCGGAAAAAGCTGGAAAAAGCGGGAATGGAAGGCTTTATCAAGACGAAAGTCGGCGGTGGATATATCATCGAGAAGGAGTAAAAATGTTTTTACAATATTTGAAAAGAATCCGATTTGTGCTTCTGTGGAGTTTGCTGTGTGCGGGAATCTTTTTTCTGATTTTTGTGTTGGAAGAGATTAATCTGAAGGCAGCGGTTTATCCGACAGTGTTGTGTCTGGCATTTGGATTACTTTTTCTTCTCTGTGGATATTTGCGGTATAAGAAAACCGGGCAGAAGCTGGAACATTTGCTGCAAGGAGAAGGACCTTATGAGGATTCACTTCCGGTGGCACAAGATGGAATTGAGTTAGGATATCAGGAGCTGATCAGAAAAGAAGAACAACAGCAAAGAAAAGAACATGCCAGATGGGAGAAGTCCGGTCAGGACATGGAGGACTATTATGCAACCTGGGTGCATCAGATCAAGGCACCGATTGCTGTGATGAATGTATTACTCCAGCAGGAAGATACCGAGACGAATCAGAATCTGAAAGCTGAACTGTTCCGGGTGGAGCAGTATGTGGAGATGGCACTTGGGTATGTGCGTCTTGACAGTGGCACGAAGGATCTGGTAATCGCATGGTATCCTTTGGATGAAATTGTAAGAAAATCGATCCGTAAATATGCAGGACAGTTTATTCGAAGGAGAATCCGTCTGATCTATGAAGGGACAGATCAGATTGTTCTGACAGATGAGAAATGGCTTTCGTTTATTATTGAACAGTTGTTATCCAATGCAGTGAAGTATACGCTGAAAGGAACAGTGACGATCACTGTCAGTGAAGAAAAGAAACTGACGGTTACAGATACCGGAATGGGAATTGCACCGGAAGATCTGCCGAGAATCTTTGAAAAAGGATATACGGGATATAATGGAAGAATGGAACGGAAATCAACGGGAATTGGTCTGTATCTGAGTCAGATGGCGGCAAAGAAACTGGGGCATCAGATTACAGTTGAGTCAAAGTTAGGGGAAGGCAGCAGTTTTACGATTGGTTTGGCAGAGTATCCGTTGAGATCAGAGTAAAACGCTAAATCACACAGAGAGAAGCAAGTGACAAAATTGTCACATCAGACAGCTGGAATGTCACAGAAATCAATGTCGGCATTCTGGCTGTATTGTTATACTGAGGATGTTGAAAGAAGAGGAGGTCGTAAGAAATGACAGTTTTGGAAGTAGAAAATTTGAAAAAAATATACCGTCCGCGTTTTGGCGGTAATCAGGTACAGGCACTCTCTAAGGTAACATTCTCAGTAGAAGAGGGCGAATATGTAGCAATCATGGGAGAGAGTGGTTCGGGGAAGACGACATTACTGAACATGCTGGCAGCATTGGATAAACCAACCGAAGGGGAAGTTTATCTAGATGGAAAACCGTTATCTGCAATCCGTGAGAAGGATCTGTCCAAGTTCAGGAGAGATCATCTTGGGTTTGTATTTCAGGATTTCAATCTTTTGGATACATTTAATCTAAAGGACAATATCTTACTGCCATTGGTACTGCAGGGAGTTGATTACAGGAAAATGAATGTCAGGATGATGCCAATCGTGAAAGAACTTGGAATTGCAGGACTTCTGGAGAAGTATCCCTATGAGGTGTCAGGAGGACAGAAGCAGCGTGCAGCAGTGGCGAGAGCGCTGATCACAGATCCGAGACTGATCCTGGCGGATGAGCCGACCGGGGCACTCGATTCGAAATCAACGGATGAATTGCTCGGGGTATTTGAGCGGATCAATCAGTCGGGACAGACGATCCTTATGGTAACACATTCTGTCAAAGCAGCGAGCAAGGCCGGGAGAGTGTTATTTATTAAAGACGGAGAAGTTTTCCACCAGGTATATAAAGGCGAACAGACAGATGAACAGTTCTATCAGAATATCTCAGCGACACTGACAATGCTTGCGACAGGTGGTGAGAGACAATGAAAAGTGGACTTTATCTGAAACTTTCCGTTAATGGAATTAAGAAAAATAAGAAGCTGTATCTTCCTTATCTGATCACTTGTATCTGTATGGTTATGATGTTCTATCTGATCGATTATCTTGCAGTGAGTCCGCAGTTTGCCAAGATCAAAGGTGGGGATACTATGCAGATGATCCTTGGATTTGGTTCTGGTGTGATCTCAATCTTTTCTCTGATCCTTCTGTATTACACAAATTCATTTCTGATCCGCAGACGACAGAGAGAGTTTGGGTTGTATCACATCCTTGGAATGGGAAAAATTGACCTTGTAAAAATCATGGTTCTTGAGAATCTGATCATCAGTGTTCTGACGATTGCAGGAGGAATCGTGGGAGGAATCCTGTTTTCTAAATTGGGGGAACTTCTGGCAGCGAAGATACTTGGAAGTAATGCCGGACTTTCTATGAAAATCAGTGTTCCGGCACTTGTGGCTACGGCACTGTTATTCCTGGTCATTTTTGCATTAATCATGCTTCGGATGATCGTGTCCGTCTATCGGTTAAAACCTGTAGAACTTTTAAAAAGTGAAAAGACAGGAGAGAAACCTCCGAAGGCAAACTGGATCTTTGCAGTACTCGGGTTGCTTCTGCTTGGTGTGGCTTATTATTTATCCCTGACAATCAAAGATCCGCTTGTAGCGATGATCTGGTTTATGGTTGCCGTCGTGCTGGTAATCCTTGCAACGTATCTGTTATTTATTGCCGGCTCGGTCACATTTTGTAAAATAATGCAGAAAAAGAAAGGATATTATTATAAAACAAATCATTTTATTTCACTTTCATCCATGATTTACCGTATGAAACGAAATGGGGCAGGATTAGCGTCTATTTGTATTCTGTCCACAATGGTTCTGGTTATGGTATCTTCTACAACCAGCCTGTATCTGAGTATGGAACATGGCTTGAATCTTCGATATCCGAAATCTGTCCAGATTGAGATGTACACGAAACCGGAGCAGACGGAAGAAATGAAAGAGAATCAGAATGGACAGATTATAGAGCTTGTACAGAAGGTTTTGAAAGAACATAACCAGACCGCGGAGAATCCGGAGAATTACCGGATGCTTACAGTCAGTGGAATTGTTTCAAAAAATGAAATCTATTTTAATCCGGAGAATGCTCCGGGAGTCAATGAAGTGAATACATTTGATCATTTAAAAATGTTCTATGCTCTGCCGTTGGAAGCGTATAATCGGATCATGGGGACGAATCTGGAGCTTGCTCCCGGGGAAGCGTATCTGTATGCGAAAGATTCCGATTTCCCCTATGATCAGATCACGGTGGAGAATTCCGGGACATGGAGGATTAAAGGACATTTGGATAAAATGATTTCAAATGGAAATAATATGGCAAATATGAACAGCAGCTTCTATCTGGTGGTTTCCGGACTGGAAGATATAAAAGCTTTGGAAGAAGGAAATGTTTCCGTTTACGGTGTCAATGGTTCTTATGAGAAATGGTACTACAATTTTGATCTGTCCTGTGGAGATGAAGAGCAGATCCAGATTCAAAACGAGATTGACAAGAAAATCAATGCATTGGCTGAACAGGAATCAGAGGAATCAGATACCCTATTTTTTGGAGCTTCTACAGACAGCAGAGCCGCATCAAGAGCTGATTACCAGGCTTTGTACGGCGGTCTGTTCTTCCTTGGAATCCTTCTTGGAGTCGTATTCATTCTTGGAATGGTGCTGATCATTTATTATAAACAGATTACAGAAGGCTATGAGGATCAGGACAGATTCCAGATTCTGATGAAAGTGGGGATGACACAGAAAGAAGTGCGTCAGACGATCAATTCTCAGGTAATGACAGTATTCTTCCTGCCTCTTGTGGCTGCCGGAATTCATACGGCATTTGCATTTCCAATGATAGAAAAAATGGTGCATCTGCTTGCTTTTTCTGACAGAAAATTCCTGATTCTGGTGACAGTGTGCTCCTATTTAGTATTTGCATTATTCTATATCATTGTCTATATGGTGACTTCGAAACAGTATTACAAAATTGTTAGCGGAAAACAGGAAGAAAGTCTTTTTTCTTAATTCAAAGAGTGATAGAATAGAATTATCAGAAAAAGGAGGACTTGCTTATGATGGATCACACAATTATTACAATTGGAAGACAGTTCGGAAGTGGCGGTCATGAAGTAGGAAACAGACTGGCAGAGAGACTGAACATTCCTCTTTACGATCATAATCTGATTCGAATGGCAGCAAGAGATCTTGGAATTTCGAACGAAGATGCTGGAAGAGTAGATGAGACGAGACTTGGAAATGTGTTATCAAGCTATTATATTGGAATGGGTGATTATACTACATTTATGCTCAGTCCGGAAGTGGAGAAACCATTAAGTGATCAACTTTTTGACGCACAGTCGGCAATCATCCGCAAGCTTGCGGAACGCGGACCTGGAATCTTCGTGGGACGCTGCGCAGATTATGTTCTTGGGGATTATTCAAATGTTGTGAATACATTTATCTATGCTTATAAGGATGATAGAATCAATCGAATCATGGATATCTATAAGCTTTCCGAGAAAGAGGCTGTAGATAAGATTAAGAAGATTGACAGAGAGAGACGCCTGTATTATGAAGGTAGAACAGACCGTAAGTGGGGAAGCATTGATGCGAATGCAATCCTGCTGAATACAAGTCTTCTTGGAATCGATGGTGCGGTAGATGCACTTGAGGCGATTTATCATAAGTGGGAAAACAGATGACAAAATAAGCAGAAAAAATGAAATAATTAACAAAAAGTAAGAGGGTGTCGTTTAGTGCGACACCCTCTTTGCTACGTCTTTATTCTGGAATCTGTATTTATTTCATCATGCCGGCAAGAATCTGATTGACTTCTTTACCGTCAGCTTTGCCTTTTACCTTCGGCATGAGTTCTTTCATGATCTTACCTTTATCCTTTGCTGTAGGAGCATCGATACCAAGATCTGCAAGAACGGATGTGATCACTGCTTTGATTTCATCTTCGCTCATCATCTTTGGCGCATATTCTTCAAGAACAGCAAGACGCTTCTGAGACTCTTCAATCAGATCTGTACGGTCTTCAGGTGTCATATCAATTGTTTCTTTTAACTGTTTGATTTCTTTTAAGATTACCTGTCCTTCTTCCTCTTCTGTCAGGTCGGCACGTTTGTCGATAGCTTTATTCTTCAGAGAGGAGAGCAGAAAGGAAAGTGCGGCTTTTCGTTCTTTGTCTCCTGCCTTCATTGCAGCGACCATAGCGCTTCTGATTTCATCAATTTTGCTCATTTTCGAGTCCTCCTTATGATTCATTAAGATAAATTTTAGCAGATGATGATTTATATTGCAAGAGTACACTCTGTTTTTAAACAGCTTTTAAACAGTGTGATGTGTTACTGATCGCACATCATGTGAACAGTAACTATCAGCTTTGATTACTGTAAGTTATTATCAAAAAACATTGAATATTGTACATAAATATGTTACTCTATTTCAAAGCATATTTTCTAAAACATCTAAATTCATATAAAAGTTTCATTACAGGTAGAACGTACCTGCCAAATCAGAAAATTCATGCTTTTAAAATCCATTATTTAAAGCAGAGGTTTTCTGATGGAGAGAGAACTTCTGTGAAAAATCACATAAGGAGGTCTCTTAGATGAAACAAAAGAGAAAACAATTGCCGGAA
>ERZ831979.1339-NODE-1339-length-22065-cov-11.412812_pt1 | contig 22065 bp, 26 predicted proteins | sample MGYA00519952_ERZ831979 | MGnify/ENA primary metagenome ERZ831979 (study PRJEB31850, sample SAMEA3708723) | human gut metagenome | biome: human gut; feature: human-associated habitat; material: faeces | place: China | collected 2014 ...
GACGGAAGATGCTGATAAGGCAGACCGTGCGTCGGGAAAATGTTATGTCTATGTCTGCGGAGAGGTGGCAGAGCCGGGCGTGTACGTGTTAGAGCCTGGAGACCGCATCTATGAGGCGGTCGAGATGGCGGGCGGCATGACGGCGGATGCCGGGACGTGCGCAGTCAATCTTGCGGAGAGCGTGTACGACGGACTCATGGTGTATATTCCTGACAGCGAAGAAGCAGCCGGGATGACGGGCAGTATGACTTCTGCGGGCGGCAGTGCAGTTTCTGCGGGAGGAAGTGTGACTTCTGCGGACAGCAGTGTCAGGAACGGTGAGGGAACTTCGGGAGGGACGGCAGCGTCTCCGGAAGACGGACGTCTGAATCTCAATACGGCGTCGATGTCAGAGCTTATGACGCTTTCCGGGATCGGACAGACCAAGGCGCAGGCGGTTGTAAACTACCGGAATGCGCATGGAGGATTTTCTTCCGTTGAAGAGATTATGAATGTAGATGGAATCAAAGAGGGATTATATAATCGGATCAGAGATCAGATAAAGGTGAAATAAATGGCGAAAAAAGTTCTTGTGGTGGATGATGAAAAGTTAATCGTAAAGGGAATCCGTTTCAGTCTGGAGCAGGACGGCATGGAAGTGGATTGTGCCTACGACGGTGAGGAAGCGCTTAAGATGGCGACAGAGAATGCATACGACATGATTCTGCTGGATATTATGCTGCCGAAGATGGATGGCTTTGAAGTGTGCCAGCATATCCGCGAGTTTTCCAATATGCCGATTGTCATGCTCACAGCCAAGGGCGATGACATGGATAAGATTCTCGGACTGGAGTACGGCGCAGATGACTATATCACAAAGCCGTTCAATATTCTGGAAGTGAAGGCGAGAATCAAAGCCATCATGAGAAGAACTGCCGCATCGCAGCCCAGGAAAGAAGAATCCAAGATGATCGAGGCGGGAGACTTAAAGCTGGACTGCGAGAGCAGAAGGCTGTTTATTCTCGGCAGGGAGGTCAATCTCACTGCAAAGGAGTTCGACCTTTTAGAACTGCTCGTGAATAATCCCAACAAGGTATATGGAAGAGAGAATCTTTTGAATCTTGTATGGGGCTATGAGTATCCGGGGGATGTCAGAACGGTGGATGTGCATGTGCGGCGTCTTCGGGAGAAGATCGAGAGCAATCCGAGCGAACCGAAATACGTTCACACAAAGTGGGGCGTCGGGTACTATTATTCACAGAATTAACGGGTGTACACAATGTCTAAATTTAAAAAATTAACCGATTTTCTCAAAAGTCTTAGGTGCAGACTGATTCTTCTCTGCATTCTGATCGGAATTGTACCGAGCGTCCTGCTGCGTGCCGGGATGCTCAGCTCTTATGAAAACCGTGCGGTGTCGATCCGCACGAGTGAGATTCTAAGCCAGGCGAAGATTCTCGCCAATCAGATCGTTTCCAATGATTATCTGAATAATGCGGAGAGTGAGTCGGCGATCAACGTGCAGTTAGAGCAGCTGTCAACGATCTATGACGGGCGTGTCATGATTATCGATGAGGAGTTCCATATCATAAAGGATACCTACAATCTTGACACCGGAAAGACGATTATTTCCGAGGAAGTGATCAAGAGTATCCAGGGGGAGGAAATCAGCAAATATGATTCCCAGAACCGTTACATTGAAATGACGATTCCGTTGGTGCATGTGGACCTGGAGACGGAGAACAAGCGGACGATCGGTGTGATTATGGTGAGCGTTTCGACCGACAGCATCAATCTGAATTTGGAATATCTGGCGCGCAATACGCTTGTCATGGAACTGATTGCGATCGTGGCGATCATCTTTGCGGGAACGTTTATCGCGATTCATCTTGTGGCGCCGTTCCATGCCATGGCAAAGTCGATCGAGGAGATTCAGACGGGATATGGGGATGACGCATTAAAAATTAACGCTTACACCGAGACCAGGCAGATCTGTGAAAAGTTCAATAAGATGTTGGGGCGCATGAAGGTGTTGGATGATTCGAGACAGGAATTTGTGTCCAATGTCTCGCATGAACTGAAAACGCCGCTGACTTCCATGAAGGTGCTGGCGGATTCCATCAACAGCATGGAGGATGCCCCGATCGAACTCTACAAAGAGTTTATGGGAGATATTGGCAATGAGGTGGACCGTGAGACGAAGATCATCAATGACCTGCTTTCATTAGTCAAGATGGACAAGGCAGCGGGAGATCTGAATATCACAAATATCAATATCAATGAACTGTTAGAGCAGATCTTAAAACGTCTGCGTCCGATCGCGGACAAGCAGAAAGTGGAGCTTGTGCTTGAAAGTTTCCGCCCGGTCAGCGCAGATGTTGACGAGGTAAAGATTACTCTGGCGTTTACCAATTTGATTGAAAATGCGATCAAATACAACAAGGAAGACGGCTGGGTACATGTTTCGCTGAATGCGGATCATCAATATTTTTACCTGAAAGTAGAGGATTCCGGAATCGGAATACCGGAAGATTCGTTAGGACATATTTATGAACGTTTTTACCGTGTGGACAAGTCACACTCCAGGGAGATCGGTGGAACCGGACTTGGTCTTGCCATCACGCGGAATGCAGTACTGATGCACCGTGGTGCGATCAAGGTGTTCAGTACAGAGGGAGAGGGAACGATCTTTAATGTTCGTATTCCGCTCAATTATATTTCATAACAGATTGGATTTATTGAAAATGAAAGGTCAGATTATGGATAAAAAAATCATTGTGCTGTTGTCAGGATGCATCCTGGCAGTCTTTTTGCTGGCTGGATGCGGAAATGATGAAGTGAGCAGCGAATATAATATCGAATATCTGAATAAGGACAAAACAAAGATCGTAGATGTTCCCTATGAGCCGGAGACTTCGGATACGGATGGGATGATCAAAGAATTTTTAGCAAAGTTAAGCTCAGATTCTGACAATGTTGAGTACCGCAAACCGATACCAAACGGGGTGGAGGTTACCGATTATTCGCTTGACGGCGTGATGCTCTCGATCCATTTTGATGCGGATTACAGCAGTATGACGGAGGTTGAAGAAGTATTGTGCCGTGCTGCGGTGGTTCTTACCATGACACAGATTTCAGGGGTGGACTGTGTATCATTTTATGTGGCAGATGCACCGCTTACGGATATCAGGGGCAATATTGTCGGAAGCATGAATCAGGACAGTTTTATTGAGAATCCGGGAGAACAGATCAATTCAATCCAATGTACGACATTAAAACTTTATTTTGCAAATGAAACCGGTGACGGACTGGTGGAGGAGACAAGAAGCGATGTCTATTACAGCAGCAACGTGTCGATGGAAAAACTGATCATGGAACAGCTTTTGGAGGGACCGCAGACAGAGGGGGCAAAATCTGCGATTCCGGCGGGAACGAAACTGATCAATGTATCCGTGGTGGACGGTGTCTGCTATGTGAGTCTGGATGAAAACTTTAAAAATCAGGATTATCAGGTGAATGAGGCGGTTGTCATCTATTCAATCGTGGATTCCCTGACAGAATTGTCTACGATCAGTAAAGTACAGATCTCGGTCAATGGGGATACCAGTGGCACTTACCGTGATAATTTTAAATTGAGCGACATGTATGACAGAAATCTTGATTACGTCGTTTCATTGGAAGAGACAGGAGTAACAGAGGAGGAATAAATTGGGGAAAAGACCATTTCTTGAAATGGCAGCAGGGTTTATCTGCGGTATTTCCATTGCCGTGTATGGAAAGCCGTGGACGCTCTGGCTTTTATTTTTTGGAATTCTGCTCTGGCCTGCAATCGTGACAGGACATGACAGAGGGATGCCGGAGAGTGACAGATATTCGGTTCGGAAACGGCGGTGGTGTATGGCGGTATGTTCTGCCGCAGCATTATTTTTGGGCTGGCATCACTGCGGGGGTGTGCAGGCGGAACAAAATCAATATCTGCCGTATTTGGAAGATGGGGAAGAGATCCTTTTAAATGGGAAACTTACCGGCAAAGAGCAAAAAAACGAACAGTATTTATACAATCTATCATCCTGTCAGATCAGACAGGATTCTAAAATCAGTGAATGGCAGCGCATATCTGCAAGCATCATCATCTATTGTGAGTCCGACACCTGTTCTATCGGACAAACGCTTGTTTTACATGGAAAAATAAAATTATTTAACCGGGCACGCAATGAGGGAAATTTTGATCAGGCGGCTTATTATAAGGCGCGTGGGATCACATTTGCCGTAAGTGATGTGGATGAAGTGTCTGCATACGGAAAAGCGAATCTTATTGCGGAGAAAATGTATCAATGGAAATATCATCTGGCAGGGTTGTATGAACAGGCACTTGGCGTGCGGGAGGGTGGAGTTTTAAGTACGATGCTGCTCGGAGAAAAAAATCTTCTGGATGCGGAGGTAAAACAGCTTTACCGCACCGCCGGGATCTCACATATTCTGGCGATATCGGGTGTTAAGACACAAAACTTGGATATCCCACTAACCCGTAAAACCCGCATAAACTCGGCATTTGTGCCACTACATTTCGCTAAAATTTACATTCTAAAACTGTGCTTAGACGAGGAAATTATTCCCCGTTGTCGTTTCCCTTGTTCAAGGGGGTATTTCAGAAAATGTATAAATTGGCAAAAGAAGCAATAATTCAGCATAAGTCAATCTTATGGCAAAAGCATAATAAATTAGCAAAAGGAGAAGAAGCCTATGGCATATAAAGAATATAGAGAAATGAAGGTTTATGAATCAAGTGGATATCAGTACAAGCGGACACCAAGCATTGTCCTTAAGGGGAAATGGCTCTCGGAACTTGGGTTTGATATTGGAGAGCAGATTGAGGTGAAGTGCGAAGATGGAAGATTGATTATAACAAAAGCGAATGAAATCTGGAGCGCAGAAGCATAATGAAGTGCCTTGACCGACTTGGTTAAAGCTGCTAAAATTATTATTAATTATGTGTACTAAGGAAGTGATGAAGTGGCAAGGGGAAAAGTGATTAGCGTATACCTTATAGATGGTGTAGCTAATGGAAAGATAAAAGCAACAATAACCAATTGGAATGGGATTGCTTATAAAATCCCAAGAGGACTCTTGGATGAATGCAAAGAACTGGAAGCATTTAAACAGAGCGGGGTTTACTTCCTTTTTGGTAACAATATGGTGTATGTGGGTCAAGCAGAGGTTAGAAAAAATGGAAAAGGTATACATCAAAGGATACTTGACCATGAAAACGATAAATACAAAGACTGCTGGGATGAGGTTGTAATTTTTACTAGAAAAGACAATTCACTGGGGCGGACAGACATTTCTTATTTAGAAAATCGTTTTTATAATAAAGCTCTCGAAGCCGGAAGATTCCATGTGCAAAATGGAAATGAACCTACTATCGGAACAGTTACAGAAGAAAAGGAAAGTGAGTTAGAAGAGTACATAGATCAGGCTGAACTGGTGTTAGGTGCATTGGGGTACAAGGTTTTTGAACCAAGAATCATATCGGAGCCTGTTGGAGAGAATAACTCAGAAGAAACACCCCAAGGTAAAAAAATTCCTGATTTGCCGGAAAGGGTTATTGGAGTAGGAGATTTCATATTGCAAACGATGAAAAATCTTGAAGCATCTGGATACATATTCTCAGATGAACAGATGCAGATGCTATTGAATCCGGCTGAATGCAATAAAAAAGAATTGTTTAATTTGCAGAATTCAAATGTAGCATTTTTTAAATTATATAATCCGGATGAAGAAAAGCCACATTATCTTAATGGAATGCAGAGATACTACACACCAAAAAAAGTAATACTTACATTCGGAAAATATAAAGTTTTGCTGACCAAGGAATGGTACGAAAAATATAATCACCGTGAACTGTTTACTAAGTGGTATGAGAGCCTAAAAAATAATATTTAATGCACTATCTTTGGGAAAATGGTGCATCTTGTGATGAGGTGGTATGTGTGGATTGTTTAACACCAGAGCAGAGACACAAGAATATGGTTAATATCAAATCAAAAGATACTTCAATAGAGGTGACATTGAGAAAAGCGTTGTGGAAGAAAGGAATTCGATATAGAAAGAATTATAGAGAATTACCTGGAACACCAGATATAGCACTAACAAAATATAAAATTGCAATATTCTGTGATAGCGAGTTCTTTCATGGAAAGGATTGGGAGATACTCAAACCTCGGTTGGAAAAAGGGAAAAATGCAGAATTTTGGATAAAAAAGATTGGAAAAAACAGGGAACATGATGACGAAGTAAATAAAGAGCTTCTATTTAGGGGATGGACGGTTATAAGATTTTGGGGAAATGATATAAAGAAAAAAACCGATGAATGTATTAGAGTAATTGAAGAAACAATCTTTGATCTAATGATTGACGATGAAAAAACGCAAGACGGTTGGTAAATGACCGTCTTGCGTTTTCTTTGGCTATTTAATAGAGTGAAAGATCAAGGGTATAATTGCCTTGAATACACACACGTGCAATATCATCATCGAACTCTTCCAATTTTCGAAGGAGCGGTCTGTCATAAATGTTTTTTATATTTGTGGCTGGATAGCCATTTGCAGCGGAATATTTCCGGATTAATCGAGGAGTTAATCCAGGTGTTTGGGGAGTCATTGCAGCAAGTGTATTGTATAGGTCTTTGGGCATATAGATTGCAACAAAACCACGTTGCTTGTATTGTTTGACCCTGTCAGGAGACCATTCCGATGGGTCATCAAATAATCCGTATCCAACAACGGGTGCTGCATTTTGACCTGTACCACTAACAATTAATCGCTCTTTTGCTTTATAGCTTTTTACCGATACAAATAGATTGAAGGGCGATCCCATAATGGCGAAATCGCCAATCCAATCCCAAGTTTTAGGAAGGGTATCATATCTGGTTGGAGCACTTGCATCAAGTGCTATTTTACAGATTAGTTCAGTAACGGCTCCGGTGACTTTGACGTCCTCTTTGAGTCCGGCTGCGACTATATCAGCATGAACAGCATCACGTGCAGCCAAAATATCATAGATGTGATCGTATTGAGTCTGTGAAGATGCACCGGAAAAACCACTTCTTCGTATAGTCTCATCAAAGATAAGCTGCGATTGAGAGATATCTTTGCGTGTTTTATTTTGTACATCTCTTAAATCATTTATGAACGGCATATCAAAGCCTCCTTTGTTGATTAATATTAATATTGTAACAGTTTTGATGATGAATGTATAGAGAAGTCGACATTCTGACTTGAAATTTGTGATTTTACCAGTTCCAATATTGAATAAAATGTGATAAAATGAGGACAGATTGACCTATAAAAGAGACAAAGGAGATATTGAAATGAACACATCCGAAGCAATAAAGGCGAAAAGAAAGAATTTAGGACTTACACAGAAGGACTTTGCCGATGCACTTGGAATGGGAAGAAACGGAGATAGGACATTACGCAGATGGGAAAATGGAGAATCTGCCCCGTCTGCATTAGAATACAAAACAATTTTGCAATTTGCAGAAAAAACACCGTTTGAAGCAGATGGTGTAGTGCCTGAATTTAAATTTATTGATCTGTTCGCTGGAATAGGAGGAATAAGGATTCCGTTTCAGGAATTAGGAGGAAAATGCGTATTCACGTCTGAGTGGGATAAATTTGCACAAAAGACATATAGGGTAAACTTTGGCGAAGAACCAGCAGGGGATATAACGCAAATAGATGCAAAAAATATTCCTGATTTTGATATTTTACTTGGCGGTTTCCCGTGTCAGCCTTTTTCACAAGCAGGATTGAAGAAAGGGTTTTCTGATACTAGGGGAACTTTGTTTTTTGAAATCGAAAGAATCTTAAAGGAGAAAAGACCAAAAGCCTTTTTACTGGAAAATGTGAAACAGTTAAAGGGACATGATAAGGGACGAACATTAAAGGTAATACTTGAGCATTTGGATGCGTTAAATTACTATGTTAATTATGAGGTTCTTCGCGCAGGAGATTTTGGTGTTCCACAGAATAGAGAAAGAATTTATATAGTTGGACTAAATAAAGAATACTATAATATTTCGGATGATTATGAATTTAAATTCCCAACACCTACTTATGAAAAAACAAGATTAGGTGATATCCTAGAACATGATGTGGATGAAAAATATACTATAAGCGATGCGTTATGGGAAGGGCATCAACGAAGAAAAAAAGAGCATAAGAAAAAAGGAAATGGATTTGGTTATTCATTATTCAATGAAGAATCCGAATATACAAATACCATTAGTGCACGGTATTATAAGGATGGAAGCGAAATTTTAATTGATCAAGGACCAGATAAAAATCCAAGGAAACTTACTCCGAGAGAGTGTGCACGATTACAAGGATTTCCTGAAAAATTTATTATAACGGTTTCTGACACTCAGGCATATAAACAATTTGGGAATTCTGTTGCGGTTCCGGTTATTCGTGCCGTAGCGAAAAGAATCAGAGAGGAAATGGTTTCTTTACCAGTAAAGGAGTGATATAACGCATGGATGATAACAATACAATTTTGAAGGATTTAGGTGAGCTTGTAGAAAAAACCAAGAGTGAAGTCCAGACTAAATTTAATTATGAGGATGTTAGTTTAAGTGAAGGGTTTAAGGATGCTTTCGCAGAAAATATTGCTTCCGGAGGAAACACGATAGAGTATTTAAAAAATACTGCTATTATTACGACTTCGGCAGGATTGAAAATATACTTGCCGAATCAATGGTTTGTTCTTGCAACTTATCCAGTTGAGTTGATAAAAGAAATTATTAAATACAGAAATTACACTGAGAAGGTAATTGATGACAATGCCGATGTTTTCGTAGGAAGCAATGGAAAGGTTCTGGAAAAAAAAGAAATATATAAAAATTTAAAAAGCACAGACGGTATAGATTTTTCTGAAAAGTTTAAACAAATCATGAAAGAATATCTGCTGAGCTTGGGGCAGCAGGAAGATATTGCTAATCAAAATTGTGAATTGTTATATAAATTTGTATCAAATGATAAATGGTGGTTAGGCGGAAAAGGAATCGAAAGAACAAATGATTTCTATGTATCACCTATATTGAGTGTATTAAATCTCGTTAATGCAAGTCAGTCATATGTGGCAACAATTACTTATGCATATGTAAATGATGGAAAATTATATGCAGAATTAGCAACAATTACAAAGGACGATAGAGAAAGTAGCAAAACTTATATACCGTTGGTATTTAATACGGGAATAAATACCAAATATGAGAGAAATCGTATTATATTTGGTGCACCGGGAACTGGAAAGAGTTATGGGCTTAAGAAAGATTGTGAAGATTTAATGCAAGGCACAGATAATTTTGAGCGTGTTACATTCCATCCAGATTATTCCTATTCACAGTTTGTTGGTACATATAAACCTGTCATGGGTGCAGATGAAAAAATAAAATATGCTTTTGTTCCGGGGCCGTTCATGCGTGTTTATGTTGATGCGCTTAAAAGCGGAAGAACAGAAAATCCACAGCCATACCTGTTGCTTATTGAAGAAATAAACAGGGCAAAGGTTGCAGCAGTATTTGGAGATGTTTTCCAGTTGCTTGACAGGGATGATGATGGAGTCAGTGAATATGAAATTCAGGCATCTGAAGATATCAGAAAATATCTGGCTAGTAAACTGGGAGGAGATCCTGAGAACTATCAGAAAATCCGTATTCCAAATAATATGTTCATTTGGTCTACAATGAACAGTGCCGATCAAGGTGTGTTCCCTATGGATACCGCATTTAAGAGAAGATGGAATTTTGAGTATCTTGGAATAAATGAAAATGAGGAAGAAATCTCCGGCAAAGGAAAAATAATGCTTGCCGGAAGTGATGAGCCTGTCGAATGGAATATTCTTCGTAGAGCTATCAATGATAAAATGTCATCTGAGCAGTTTAAAATTAACGAAGATAAGCTGATGGGACCGTTCTTCCTGTCCAAGAGAATTCTTGAATCTGATGAGAATGGAATGATTATCAATCCAGAAAAATTCATGGATGCTTTTAAGAGCAAGGTAATTATGTATCTGTATGAGGACGCAGTAAAACAGGGCAAACATAGATTTTTTGATGGATGCGACAGCAGTAAATATTCGTCTGTATGTGATGCATTTGATAAGATGGGAATGGAAATATTTGGCTCAAATTTCAAGCAGAAATTTTATGATATACAAAGGAATGAGGCATAATGAAAGTTGTTTCACAGTATGTCAGGGAACAGAGACGTTACACGAAAAACGACCTTAAAAATAAGTTTTCCTTTGACGAAGACGGAGTAGAAAAATTCATAAAAAACCTCAAGGCTTATGGTGTATTAAAAAGCGTAAAGAATACCGATGAGCAGCTTGAAATGTCAGACCTTGTAGATGATGATGTGGAAATCACGGATGAAACGGCTGAGAGTGGTGACTGCCTGTATGTATTTACATATGTCGGAGTCATCACCTGCGGAAGCCGTGTCATAAAGGTATATCCGAAATATCTGCTGTCCAAGAAAGATGATAATGTTCTGAATGAGATGAAACAGGTTGTTAAGGTTTTGGAACGATACAGCCGTTCGGAAGAACAGATTATAAATGTCTTTAATGGTGATGGTGAGAACAGAAGTTTTAATATTCTTGCTGTTATCCTGTTTCTGATTAAAGATTATTATGAATATGGCATCTACACGAACAGTGAGGATATTATAGAAATAAACGGAGAAGGCGAGATACTCTGGGGAAAGACAATTGATGAGAGTTTTGCACTGATAGAGGATAACCGGCCATATTATATGGAGCTTTACACAGAAAAATCTGTAGAAGATGATATGGATTATTTTAAACGGCTGCATGAATGTGTGCTTACAGAATGTTTCAGACAGCTTCACACTGCACAGTTGGATTTACTTTTTGATATAGACTGCATAGAACTGTCAGAGGAGACTTTAGAGGATTTCGGTGATAAGGACTATATCCTCGAAAGAATCATTAAAGAACTGAATATCCAATTTAATACGCACAGGCAGATACTCTTGAAAACACTGTATGCTTACATATCACAAGACAGAAAGATGCTGGAAGAAAACGATGGAATCAGTATGTTTGGAACAACGGCATATCATGCTGTCTGGGAAAAGGCTTGTGCAGAGGTATTTGATAATAAATTGAATACAGTGCTTGCACAGTTAAATATGACTGTACCGCTTGCAGAACCATATAATGGGAAGCGCGAGAGACGACAGAAGCTGATAGAGATTATTGAAAAACCTGTATGGCAAGGAGTTGATACAGAAGCGAAAGCAGCAGACACTTTAATTCCGGATTTGATTTCCATACCGTGTATAAAAGGAAATGACTGGTTTATTATATTTGATGCAAAATATTATAATCTGCAACTTGAAAAGGGAAAATCACTTCGTGGAAATCCGGGAGTTGGAGATGTAACGAAACAATATCTGTATCAGCTTGCATATAAGGATTTTATTGAGGCTCATCATATAACGGAAGTAAGAAACTGTTTTCTTATGCCGACAGAGGGTGATGACTTTGTGGTAAAGGGTATAGCAAAAATGCAGATGCTGGAATCACTTGGATTGAAGAATATTCAAATAAGATTGATTCCAGCTACCGAATTATATGAACATTATTTGTCAGACAAAAAGATAGATATTTCAAAGCTTAAATTATAGGGTTTGAATAAATATTGTGGTGCTTTCCTGAATATTGCTGGCGTTTTTATTTACACAGGCAAAGGAGAAATTTATATGGATAAGTATGGAATTGATCCGGAAATATTTGAAAAAATGAAAAAGATATGTGAAAAAGTAGCTGGATTTCCTATTGCACAGTATAATTGGACTGAAATAGCGAATAAGCTTACTGGAAATGGAGCACTACTCAAGTATGACTGGGCAGCAATTCAGGAAAAAATCAGAACTAATTCACTTATTTTTTCGATGTCAGATGAATTTAGAGAGTATGCAAGTATAGTAAGGGAGTCAGAAGGACTTTCAGAAGAAGAGTTTGAAAAGAAGTTTTCTGCCGAAATTGAAAGAAGCCGAGAATTGGGAAGAAACGGGTGGATTCCATCGGAACATGGAAATCCAAGAGATTTTGCAGAATGGTCAAAATACCTTCATGAGTCACCAGAAAGAATAATGGAATTTTTTGAGGAAGATGACGAGAGGGTAATAAAGCACATAAAACATACCCTGAATAGCATTTATGTGGAAAAACCGTATGTTACATATTATCAAAATGGTATAAAGGCATTTGATAATAAAGATTATATGACAGCAGCACTGTATCTTACAATTTTATTTGAAATAAGGATTTCTAATTTAGTGGAATTTCCTAAAAAGAATGCAAAAAATCAGAGACTTAGATATCAGGATAAATATTCAAGTTACGGATATTCGATACAGAAGAACAAAGATTATGAAAATGCGTCAGGTTTTATAGAAAAAAGATTTGATATTCTTAATTTTTATCCAGCCCTTGAGGAATATACCAATAGGTTGTTTTGTTTTGGTAATCTTCCACTGGATATGGAGCAAGATTCTGAACCAGAACCTGATTATTTGGATAGAACATGGTTGTTGCATGGTCGGTGCTGCAGGGAAACAACAAAAGAAGATTGTGTTCAGTTGATAAATGCATTAGATGTTTGCGAATTCATTTTTAGAGAAATTGATATTGAGGCCAAGACCAAAAATGAGAGGGCAGAATAATATCAATTAAGGGAAGGATGTAGTTATGGTTATATGTCCAAAGTGCAGATCAACAAAAACAGTACCCATACTATACGGATATCCTTCGTATGAGGTCTTTGAGGCAGCAGAGCGGGGAGAAATCCTCCTCGGAGGCTGTGAGATGATAGACGGTATGCCACACGAGGATTATGGCTGCCTTGAATGCAGATACCGCTGGTCAAAAGAACTGCTTCCAGCAACGAAAATTACCAAGATACGATATAAGGTTGTTGAAAATGGTCTGTGTACATTGGACAGCCAGAAAGCATGGGTGTATGGATTCTATCCTGACGGAAAGTGTATAGAATATTTTTATCAGGGACAGAGCCGGAGATATCAATTTAAAACAGAAGAAAAAGTATCTGGAAAAAAGTTTTATAAATTAGCATGCCGCCTTCAGAAAATTATTGGTGCTCCATTGTGGGAGAAGAACATTGTAGAAGGACAAGTGCGCGATGGATGCAGTTATGAACTTCAAATAACTTATGCAGATAAGAGGAAAGAAATCATCAAAGGGGATGTAGCGGGAGGAACTTTTGACTCCATATTGGAGAAGTTCGTCCACAGCATATTTCCTGAATCGTGAATAAAATCATATAAACACAAAATACAGGCCCAGCTTAGTGATTCATTAAGCTGGGCTTCATTTTTAACATGACATCTCTCGGTCATCATTGATAACCGCCTCTTTAGAAGGGGTTCGTGCAAGTCCTTCCTGATAAGCCTTGCGTGCGAGCTTCATATTGGATTGGTAGCTTTCGATCATTAACTGATCGAATTCAGCACGTTCCTCGGATGTCAATTTGTTTCTAAATAAAAAGTATAATTCGTTGTAAGCCTGAGTCTCCTGTTCGTATTCATCGGAGTCCATATAGGACTGCATTGCAGAATTAAAAGAATCAGGCATAGTATGGGAATCTTTGCTGTCGTGTCTCATGATTTTATTCCTCCTGTTGAACATAGATTTGTTTACAAAATGTTACTGTATAAAAAATATGATTCAACAGGAAGCGGATCATCGGATTCCCGTCCACCGCATCTATGTAACAGAACAGCAATAAATACTGCACTGCAGAACACAAAAGCCGTGGCGGTATGCTTTACACATGAAAGCAAAAGAGCAGCAATGATCAGTGTGTGCATTCTTGAGCGGTCGAGCGTTTCCTTTCTGCTGTTAACCATCATGAGGTATCTTCTGATGAACTCACGCATATTGGAAAGTGAATGCTTGATCCGATGAATGAGCTCATGGATGTATGCATTAAATTCTTCGTCAGCTTCTGTCATAATTTCAGCGACAGCAGCAAGGACCGCTTCTGTAATTTTTCTGGTGTCAAATTCTAACGTAGTACCATCTCTCTTTATCACTTCCATAAGTAAACTCACCTCCCGTTGGATAAAAATACATGGTCAAAAGGGGACAAAAAGGCAATACCTTGCACTTTTTTATGTAACAAATGCAAGATATTGCATCTTGTATTATTCAGTTTTAAGCCGCAATTCCAAATTGCGATAGCATTTCGAGTTCGTATTCTTCATAATCTGGCGGACCATAGTTCAGCCATTTCTGAAAGTATATGAAGATGTAAACCGAAGCCTGTTCGGAAACAAAAAACGTTGCTGCAATTTCCCACGGTGAATCACACTTCGCAGTGTTGATAAGCGGAGGTGGGGCAATACTGTATTTGGCAAAGAAGTTAGCCTCCGATTCCTGTTCATCTCTCGTAAGAGTACAATCTGGGAGATGGTGTCCGAGATAAATGTGACCGATCTCATGGAAGATGGTCCATCTCTGACGTTCATAGCTGTTGTAATCGTTGTAGAAGATGTAGTAGCGGTACATTCCTGTTTCAGGTACTTTCCGTAACACAGAGAAACCTTCTGAACTGTATTCCATCGCCAGCCGTAACTGATGGTCATTCAGTTTGGAATAAGGTACTAAGATATAGTACAACTTACTTGCAATGTCGAAACAGTCAATGGGAAATGTACTGATTTCGCATTCTTCATACATATCAACGACTTCGTGTTTAATCTGCTCGTATCGTTGAACCGGCAGATACAAATTGCATCATCCTTCCTGACTATCCGACTCAAACAGAGCGTTTACTAATTCGCGCTTCTGGGTGTTAGTCATTTGAGAAGCATTTCTGGCAATGAGTCTGTGAATTTTGTAGTATTCACTCTCAAAGTCATTTTCTTCTTCTGTACCGAGGAGGTAATCGGAAGTGGTGTGTAATGCGTTTGCTATATTGGCGATAACAGGACCTTTAGGTGTGCGTTCATTCTTAATATAGCGGCACATGGAAACCTCAGTCGTTCCGACGATCTCAGCTAGCTCTCGTTGAGTCATGTCATTTTTTTTCAACAACTCAAGAATCCTTCCTCCTAAAGTATTCTCGTTCATAGTGATTTACCTCTTTCTAATATAGATTTGCATATGCTCCTGCATGGCACTCTGGCTCTGCGTCTTTGGCATTTTGCAGTGTTCGGCTTACTTTCGTTTTTTTATAAGGGTACTCTTGTCTTTAGTAATCTCTCTCTCCGCCTGAGCTTTTGTTAATAATTGCGGAAGGATTACAGGTGGTTAACCGGCCCTTCAGGTTAAGTTTCAGCACTAACTGAATTGCTCTTTTGACTTTGGCTCAACTAGTCCAGCACTACAGCTATAATACAAATTCATGTATCCATTTAATTGTAGTTTTGTGTTAGTTAAAAAATTTATCTTAAAACGGACACTTGAGTTATTGATTTACCAAAAGTATAATTCAACTTACCGTTTGTGTCAATAGCAAAAATAAATTTTCTTGGGAAAAGTGCCGTAAAATAAAGGATTTCAGAAGATTATGGGAAAATAATGGTAATTTCCTTGTTGACAACTTACCATTTGTTTAATATGATATGACCATCAGCAAACGAAAGGCAGGTGAAAAAATATGAATGTAAGACTTCTCAAAGCAAAACGTGTGGAACGTGGAATTCAGCAGAAAGAACTCGCAAAAGCCCTTAATATCACGGAAAAAACGATGTGTCATAAGGAGTGTAGTGAGGAGAATAAGTTCAAAGCGGAGGAAATGTTAATCCTTGTAAAACAGCTAAACTTATCCTTTGCAGAGTTCGATGCTATTTTTTTTGACCACGAACTTACCAAATGTTTAAGAAGAACACAGAAACTTACCAATGAGAAACAGAGGTAGCAAAATGTCAAAGTCCATAAAAAAGGAAAACGAGTCATTCATATCACTCATCGGGCAGAAGAGTATCTGATATGGACAACTCATTTACTACAGTCATTCTACCATAGGACGACAGTAAAGAAAAGATGAAATTTATGGACTGCGTAGGCAGCAACATTATATTACGAGAAAACCACGGCCATGAGAGCCGAATGAGAAAGGATGAATTATTATGATGAAAATTTTTATCTGCAGCCCGTATCAGGGCAACATCGAGGAAAACAAAAAGAAGGCAGCATATTACGCAAAGATCGTTGCTAAAGCTGGGAATGTTCCAGTCGCGCCACATATCTATTTTCCAACTTTCCTTGATGAGGAAAAACCCAACGAGAGAATGACAGGAATTGAAATGGGATTAGAACTCATGGATACATGCGACATGGTCTATGTTTTCGGTTTTGAGATTACGGAAGGCATGAGATTTGAGCTGGAACATGCTAAGGAAATGAAGAAGCCTGTAAGACTTTATGACAGAAATTTTGAACAGATCTGTTCAAAGACACTTCCGATTGATGACCGTGCCAGCGATGAGTATCGTTCCATGATTAATGGACTGAAGCTCATGAGATAGGAGAGCTGCCATGTCAGGAAGAGTGAATGTCCGTTACGGACTGAATCAGGGTGACCGTCTTATGGTCACCCGTGGAAAAGAGAAGAAAAAAGCAACCGTTGTAAAAGAGTACCCGTTCCACATTCTGGTGGACTGGGGAAAGTACAAGTCCAGCGTCAACAAAGCGGATGTGTATACAGGCGATGTTAAGCTGGCACGCATTTGAAAGGAGAACCGCTATGAGTGAAGCGTTATTACTGGTAGCCGAGGGCTACGAACAGATTGCAGCAGGAATCAGAAAGATGATCGCAGCAGAAACAGACACACCTAAAAAGGAAGAGAAGCCCGTGAAGAAGGCAGAAAAGAAGGAAGCACCTGTGGCAGATATACCGAAGGAAGAGCCTACAGTTGACCGAAAGACGGTCCGTGCATTCCTTGCAGAAAAATCCAGATCCGGAAAGACATCAGAGGTAAAGAATCTGATCGAGCAGTTCGGATTCCAGAAGCTGTCAGATGTTCCGGATGAAAAACTGCCGGAACTGTATGAGAAAGCACAGGTGCTCTGATGGGCGCACATGCAAGATACTCACCATCGGCTGGCAAAAGACATCTGGAATGCCATCCATCGTTACTGTTGGAGGAGCAGTTCCCAGATGAAGAATCATGCTTCGCAGCAGAAGGGACTGCCGGACATGCGATGGCGGAGTATCTCATCAATAAGTATCTGAAGAAAAGGACAAAGAGACCCGTATCCGATTATTACTCGGACGAGCTTCTGGAAGCAGTGGATGACTATGTGGAATATGACATTAGCCAGATTGAACAGGCAAGACAGGAGTGTCCGGATCCGTTCATCGGTGTGGAGCTTAAGGTCAGTCTTGCTGACAGGATTCCGGACTGTTTCGGAACAGCAGATATGGTAGTTGTTGATTCACACAAGATCCATATTATTGATCTGAAACTCGGCAAGGGTGTGATGGTCGATGCGGAAAGAAATGTTCAGCTTATGATCTACGGCCTGGGAGTCCTTGACATGCTTGGTTTCTTATATGAGATCGACACGGTAGAACTTACGATTGTCCAGCCAAGGCTCGACCATTTTTCCACATGGGAGATATCTGCAGAAGAACTTCTTGCATGGGGAAAGGACGTGCTTGAGCCGGGAGCTGCAAAGGCACTTGCCGGAGAGGGCGAGTTCAAAGCCGGAGACCACTGCAGATTCTGCAAGGCGAGATTTACATGCCGTGCAAGGGCAGAGGAATATCTGAAACTTGCCCAGATGGAATTTAAGCAGCCGGACCTTATGTCTGATGAAGAGATTGCAGAGGTGCTTTCCAAGGCGGATGCACTGAAAAAATGGGCGGAGGAAGTTTACACCTACGCACAGAATGAGGCAGTGGTCAACCATAAGGCATGGCAGGGATATAAGCTCGTTCTCGGAAAAAGCAACAGAAGATACACGGATGAAGATGATGTAGCTGAGGCAGCAACGAAAGCTGGATACACGGATATCTTCAAAAAGAGCCTGATCGGCATTACCGAGATGGAAAGACTGATGGGCAAAAAGAAATTTAATGAGATCCTTGGCAAGCTGGTGTACAAGCCTGAAGGCAAAGTAACACTGGTGCCGGATTCAGATAAAAGAGAAGCAGTTAAAACAGCAACCGCAGAAGCGGATTTTAAGGAGGACTAAGACTATGACAACAGCAAACTTAACTAAAGTGATCGTACCTTGCAGACTGAGCTACGCACACCTGTGGGAGCCGGATTCCATCAATGGAAGTGAGCCGAAGTATTCCGTATCCTGCATCATCGATAAAGATGATAAGGAGACTATTGCCAAAATCAGGAAGGCAATCGAGGTGGCAAAGGATGAAGGAAAGGGCAAGTGGGGCGGCAAGATCCCGGCAAACCTGAAACTTCCACTCAGAGATGGTGACATTGACAGACCTGAAGACGAAGCGTACCAGAACAGCATGTTCCTGAATGCCAATTCAAAACAGGCTCCTCAGATCGTGGACAGACAGGTACAGCCGATCCTTGACCAGAGCGAGGTATATTCCGGCTGCTACGGAAGGGTATCCATTACATTTTATGCTTACAATTCCAACGGCAACAAAGGCGTGGCAGCAGGACTCGGCAATGTCCAGAAGTTAAAGGACGGAGAGCCTCTCGGTTCCAGAGCCAATGCCAGGGATGAGTTTGAGGCAGTGGATGCAGAGGACGATTTCCTTTCATAGGAGTGAACCAGTAAACCATAGGAAGGGCGGTGGCGTACACCGCCCGGATACATAAAGGAGATGCCATGAAGGAACTGATGAAAGAGCTAAACAGCATAAAAAAATATATTCCATATAATACGTTCCGCACCATCGAGGGACAGATAAAATCCGGCAACGTGGATGCTGCGAGAACGGGGATCAACAGAATAAAGAAGAAAGCGGAGGGACAGGCTTATGGACACACTTGCAATTGACATTGAAACCTACTCGGATGTATCACTCCCGGACTGCGGGGTACATAGATATGCTGCATCGGAGCAGTTTGAGATTCTTTTATTTGCATACAGTCTGAACGATGAGCCGACCAAGATCATTGACCTTGCATCCGGGGAGAAAATGCCGGATGAGATCATGAAGCTGCTTACGGATGATTCCGTGATAAAGACTGCCTATAATGCAGCATTCGAGCGTAACTGTATCAACCGTTACTTTGGTCTTTCCTTAAAGCCGGAAGGGTGGAGATGTACGCTCGTTCAGGCATCCATGCTGTCGCTTCCGCTGTCACTGGAAGGCGTGGGAGAAGCACTGAACCTTGATAAGAAAAAGATGTCGGAAGGCAAGGAACTGATCCGGTTTTTCTGTATGCCGTGTAAGCCGTCCAAGTCAAACGGCGGCAGGACAAGAAATCTTCCATCTGATGAGCCGGAGAAGTGGGAGCTGTTCAAGACCTACTGTATCCGTGACGTGGATGTGGAAAAGCAGATCAGGAATAAGCTCTCGAAATTTCCCATACCGGACAGGGAGCAGGAACTGTACTGCATGGACCAGAGGATAAATGACAGGGGCATCATGGTGGATCCTGAACTTATCACACATGCAGTGACCTGTGACCTTCTGTATAAGGAAACGGCAACAAAGAAGGCATATGAAATATCAGGACTTGAGAATCCGAACAGCGTGGCACAGCTTAAGGGATGGCTTGCACGAAAAGGCATCGGGATCGATTCCCTTGCAAAGGCAGCCGTGGAGGAACTGGTGGAAAACACGGACGGTGATGTAGCGGAAATGATGAAGCTGCGTCTTGCCCTGTCAAAAACGTCAGTCAAAAAGTATGAAGCTATGGAACGTTCCGTCTGTCCGGACGGAAGGGTGCATGGATTACTGCAGTTTTACGGGGCCAACCGTACAGGAAGGTGGGCCGGCAGACTGGTGCAGATTCATAACCTTCCCCAGAACCATATGGAAGACCTCGAACTTGCACGCTCCATCGTAAAGGAAGGCAGATATGACCTTGTGGAGCTTTTGTATGATTCCATACCGGATGTGCTTTCGGAACTGATCCGTACCGCATTTGTGGCAAAGCCGGGATGCAGATTCATCGTCAGCGATTTTTCCGCGATCGAGGCAAGGGTCATGGGCTACCTTGCCGGAGAGGGATGGGTCATGGAGGAGTTCCGTGGTGCCGGAAAGATATATGAGCAGACGGCATCCAAGATGTTCCATATCCCGATAGAGGAGATCACGAAAGGAAGCCCGTACCGTGCAAGGGGAAAGGTGGCATCACTTGCCTGTCAGTATGGCGGTGCAGAAGGTGCGCTTATCAGCATGGGAGCATTAAATTTTGTAGAAGAAGAGGAACTGAAAGGGTTGGTGCAGTCATGGAGGACTGCCAATCCGCACATCGTGAATTACTGGTATGAGATCGATGGTGCGGTAAAGGCAGCCGTGAAGGAACGGAAGATGACCACGGTCGGAAGGGTGACGGTATATTACCAGTCCGGGATGTTAAAGATCGCACTGCCGTCAGGAAGGGTGCTGTCATATGTAAGACCGAGGATGACCGTGAACCGTTTCGGCTCGGAAAGCGTCAGCTATGAAGGTGTCGGTACGAACCGTAAATGGACAAGGATAGAATCCTACGGTGCAAAATTCTGTGAAAATATCGTTCAGGCAACCGCAAGGGATGTGCTGGCAGAAGCAATGCTCAGGCTCGAAAAGAAAGGCTTTGACATCGTGTGCCATATCCATGATGAAGTGGTGCTTGAAGTGCCGGAAGGGACATCCTCGGTGGAAGAAGTAAATGAGATCATGGCGGTATGCCCTGACTGGTGCGAGAGGCTTCCGCTTAAGGCAGCCGGATTTGAAAGTCCGTTTTACAAGAAAGATTAGGAGGTACTGCATGGGAGGACGAAATACGGAAGGCTATCCTGACCCGATTGCAAATGCTGCGGTCGGTAGGGTAACAAAGGAAGAAAAAGAAGGAGGCAGGAAAAGATGTTCGTATCAATCGGAAACTCAAGAATGGACAAAAAGTTTAACTGTACGGATATGACATACGAAGATTTTGTCAGCCGTCTGTCCAAGACAAAATATACTGCAGAAACAATGGAGCAGTACAGGAAGATGCCGAAGGGACAGCAGGACAATATCAAGGATGTCGGAGGCTTTGTTCTTGGAAAGCTGAAGGGCGGACGGAGGAAGAAAGAATGCGTGATATCAAGATCAGCAATCACGCTTGATATGGATTACGGGACACAAGGCATCATTGATGAACTGGAAATGTTCTTTGACATGAAGATGGTGGTGTATTCCACCCATAAGCATACACCGGAAAAGCCGAGACTGCGTATCATCATATTCCTGACAAGGGATGTGACTCCTGATGAATATGGGGCGGTCAGCCGTATGCTTGCATCGGATATCGGCATTGAACTTTTCGATGATTCTACCTATGAGCCTTCCAGACTCATGTACTGGCCGAGTACCTCAAGTGACGGGGAGTATGTGTTTCAGGAAATCGATGGGGCAGAGGTGGATCCGGATGAAGTGCTGGCACGTTATAAGGACTGGCATGATGTATCCGCATGGCCGGTAAGCAACCGTCAGGCATCCGTGGTACAGAGGGATATAAAGAAACAGGCAGATCCGCTTTCCAAGGACGGACTGATCGGGGCATTCAACCGGACATACACGGTGACACAGGCCATCGATAAGTTCATCCCGGAGGTGTACAGACATTCAAGGGCAATCCCCGGAAGATATGATTATATCCCGGCAGACTCGGCAGCCGGAGTTGTTGTCTATGATGACCTGTTCGTATATAGCCACCATGCGACAGACCCGTGCTGCGGAAAGCTGATGAATGCGTTTGACGTGGTAAGGCTTCATAAATTCGGTGACAAGGATGCAAGGGCAGCCGAAGGGACAGAACCCGGAAAACTCCCGTCTTTTAAAGCCATGCAGGATTGGATAGGTTACAATTAACTGGACAGATTTTTTAAGGTCATATAATCTATAAT
>ERZ831979.1341-NODE-1341-length-21974-cov-3.922305_pt1 | contig 21974 bp, 17 predicted proteins | sample MGYA00519952_ERZ831979 | MGnify/ENA primary metagenome ERZ831979 (study PRJEB31850, sample SAMEA3708723) | human gut metagenome | biome: human gut; feature: human-associated habitat; material: faeces | place: China | collected 2014 ...
ATAAAATATTAAGAAAAGAGGTGAAAATATGCCAAGACCTGGAACTAGCGGTGGTGGACATCGTTCTTCTGGCGGGCATTCAAGTAGTCGTGTTGGAGGCGGACACCATGTTGGCAGATCAAGTCGTCCTACAGGAAGCTCATCTTTTAACAGCGGTCCCTCTATGCATCATTATCATCATACTCCACCACCTCCTCGAAGAGGCTATTATGGATATAGAAGAAATGTTTATACTAGTTCTTCAAGTGGTTTAGGAACTTTGATCGCTTGTTTAATTGTTTTCGCAGTTGTTATTTTTAGCTTTTTTATGATTGCTAGTGATGATAGTGACGTCGCATCAACAATTAATAGGGAAAAGATTGAAAATCCTGTTGCTTATGACAATAACTGTATCAGAGATGAATTAGGATATATTGAAAATCAAGGGAAACTTTCAAAGAATCTTAAAAACTTTTACAACAAAACAGGAATTCAACCTTATATTTATTTAAAGAGCTATGATGAAACACTTACAAGTGATAGTCAAAAAGATGATTATGCACAAAGCTGGTATGAACAAAACATTGATAATGAAGATACTTTCTTATTTGTTTACTATGAAGATCAAGATCCTAATGAAATAGGTTATATGGCTTATGTTAACGGGAAACAGGTAACTTCGGTAATGGATGATGAAGCTGTTAATATTTTTTGGAACTACATAGATCGTTATTGGACAGATAATTCACTTTCTACAGTAGAGGTATTTACAAAGACCTTTAATTCAACAGCAGATACGATTATGGAAAAATCAACAACTTCTAATGATATTATTAAAATCATTTGTATAGTCGTTGGCATTATCATTGTAATTGGTGGAATTATTTATATTTTGCGTATGAAATTTAAACGAGATAAAGAAAAAGCTAAAGAAACAGTTGAAATCTTAAAAACACCTCTTGATAAATCAGATGAATTAAGAGACAAATACTTAAACGAAGAAGGGAAAGAATAACTATGGGAATTTTAACAAGATTTACAGACATCATGAAAAGTAACATTAATGCTTTATTAGACAAATGTGAAGATCCAGCAAAAATGATTGATCAAACATTAAGAGATTTAAGAGAAGATCTTGCTGAAGTCAAAAAAGAAACTGCAAACATTATTGCTGATGCAAAAAGTGCAGATCGTCAAGTTAAAGAATGTGAAGAAGAAATCGCTAAATATACAACTGCTGCACAAAACGCTTTAAAAGCAGGTAATGAAGATGATGCAAGAACATTGATTGCTAAAAAACAACAATATGAAAGCAATCTTGTTTCATACAAAAAAACACAAGAACTTACTCATGCCAATGCTGATAAAATGCGTCAAATGCATGATAAACTTGTTAACGATATTGAAACATTAGAAGCTAGAAGAGATGCTATTAAAGCAACTGTTGCTTCTGCTAAAGCTCAAGAACATATTAATAAAATTGTTTCTGGTGGAGATAAAGCAAAATCTTCTATGGAATCATTTGAACGCTATGAAAAGAAAGCTGAAAAAATGTTAGATGCAGCTACTGCTGAAGCAGAATTAAACACTCATACAAGTGCTGCTTCTACTCTTGCTGATAAGTATACATCAAACGGTAGTGACGCTTCTGTTGAAGATGAATTAGCTGCTATGAAAGAAAAACTTGGATTATAATAATTGCTTGGAATATACATTTGTATATTCCTTTTTTTGTATTATAATATTTTCGAGGTGAAACCATGAATAAAAATAATTATCATACCCATACCGCGAGATGTTATCACGCTAGTGGAAAAGATGAAGAATATGTAAAAGCAGCTATTAAAGCTGGCATCAAAGAATTAGGATTTTCTGATCATACACCTTGGCATTATGATTCTTCTTTTAAAGCAACAATGCGTATGCCTGAAAGTCAATTAGATGATTATATTGAAAGCATTCGTTATCTTAAAGAAAAATATAAAGATCAAATTTCTATTTTAATTGGATTAGAATGTGAATATTTTGAAAGATATATGCCTTGGCTTGAAAAGATGTTAAAAGATAAACAAATTGATTACATTATTTTAGGAAATCATTACTATGAAACAGATGAATTACATGACTATTTTGGTACACCAGTTGATGAGTTTCATTTAAAAGCGTATGTTGATCAATGTATTCAAGCAATTGATAGTGGCCTTTATAGTTATATCGCTCATCCTGATTTAGTTTACTATGATCAAGACTCTAAACTTTATCAAGAAGAAATGTCACGTTTATGCGCTTATGCTAAAGAAAAAGATATGCCTTTAGAATTTAATCTTTTAGGGTTTATGTCTGGTAGACATTATCCTAATGAATCTTTTTGGAAGATTGCAAGTAAATATAAAAACAAGGCCATCATCGGCTTTGATGCCCATAGCCCTGATGCCCTTTTAAAAGGCGATATCTATCAACAAGCCTTCAATTATCTTTCTTCTTTAGATGTTGAACTGATTGATACTATTAAGACATTAAAAAATAAGGATAATGTCCTTACAAAAAAACTATCAAGAATCTAAAACAGATCTTGATATTTTTTATTAACAAGTTCAATTGCTTGTTTTCCTGAAATATGTTCAATAGTAATTTCAACACAACAAAGAATTTTCCATTCTTTTCGTATTTCTTTTTCTACCGTCACTTCATCTTCATTATATTTTAAACCAAGTGTTTCAATAGCATGATAAATTTCATCATCTTCTTGTAAGATTCTTGCTTTACCAAAAAGAATCACACTTCTAAAATAAGTTGTCAATTCTTCTTCAATAACATCTTCTTGATCAATAATACTTATTGATACTTTAGAATTATTTTTAATAGCGTCTATTTTATGTCCTGATTTTGCTCCATGAAAATAAATCTTTCCATCTAAGTAAACATAATTAACAGGAACTGAATATGGATACCCATCATCACCATGTAAAGCAAGTGTTGCTGTTTTTGCTTTTTTTAAAATATCAATACATTGCTTTTCAGTTAATTTTTGTTTTTTTCTTCTCATTTCTCTAAACATATTATTACCTATATTTCCAATGTAAAAAATTTATGTAAGATATCTTTTGTCACTTCTCTATTTTCTTTATTCACTAAGATTGTTAAATGATCACCTAAATGTAGAATTGTATCTCCTCGTGGTACAATTTCTTCAATTCCACGATTAATAGAAATAATAATACATTCTTTAGGTAATCCTAATTCTTTGATTGGTAAATCTAAACAACATGAACCAAGTTCTACAGAATAATGGAGAATTTCTTTTTCTTCTAAGGAAATTTCATGATTGCCATTTTTAATCATTCGATTAAGTAAACTATGATAAATAGGTTCACATTTCATCATATTAGCTACAACATAACCAATAAAACTGCATACAGCAATTGGTAAAAACTGTGATAAACTTCCACACATTTCTGCAATTAAAACAATGCCTGTAATAGGAGCACGAACAATACTCGCAAATAATCCCGCCATTGCTACAACTATAAAGTTATTAAAATACATTTGTGGAACACCACAATAAGTTGTCACAATTAAAGCATACGCACAACCTATTAAGCTTCCTAAAACAAGCAAAGGAAAGAAGATACCTCCTGGTGTGCCTGAGCCAAAGGAAATAAGTGAAAAGATAAATTTCATTAATAAAAGTAATAAAATGGTACTTAAGACAAAGTTTCCTTCATGAAGAATATCTATAATATGATGTCCACCACATAAAACATCTGGATAAAAGATCATAAAAACAACAGAAATCAATAAAGGAATATAGATTTTTTGATTGTTTTTCAAGAATGTAATTTTATCATAGAGTTTTAAAGTAAACATAGTTGTTTTATTATAAATAACACCTAATACACCAACAATAATCCCTAAAATAATAAGAAAACCATATTGTCCTAAAGGCAAAGTATCTGCAAGTGGAAAATAAAGTGAGGGAGTCATCCCAAAAATATTTTTACTTATAAAATCACCTGTTAAAGATGCTACCATAACAGTAACAAGTGCCAGTGGTGAAAAGTTTTTATGGATTTCTTCCAAAGCAAATAACACCCCAGCAAGTGGTGCATTAAAGGCTGCTGAAAGTCCTGCTGCTGCCCCACACGTTAAAAGATATTTTTCCTCAAGTTTCATTCTTTTAAATGCAGAAGCTAGTCCTTTACCAACCATTGCTCCAAGTTGAATACTTGGTCCTTCTCTACCTAATGATAACCCCCCTACAATAGAAAGTGTCCCTGCTACCATTTTAGCAAGAATAACTTTATACCATTTTTCATCAATTTGATCAATCATTTCTGCTTCTACTTGTGGAATTCCACTTCCTGAAATATAAGATTCATATTTTAAAAGCTTAGAAATAATAAAACCAATAATTAAAACACATACAATCCAAATACATAAATGAAGTATGTTATTTTTGATATAATCCACTACAAAATAAGCCATCTTTTCTCCATAAGAAAGCAACAATCTATAAACAACACCCACAATACCCGCTAAAATACCAACAATAAATCCTTCTAATAAAACAATATTATCAAAACGACTTTTAGAGCTTAAAAAACGAGCAATTGAAAACTCTTTTCTTTCCATAATTCTCCCCCAATTCGTTTTTTATTATAGCACTTTATTAAAAAGAAAAACACAAGAATCATTACTCTTGTGTTTCATCTTTTTCATCATAATAATTTCTTACTAATGATTGTGTTTTTCTAATATGTTTTTCAACATTTGCTTTTGCTAGTGCTTTATCTTTCTTTACAATCGCTTCATAAATTTCTTTATGTTCTTTTGCTGCTTCAATTAAACGATTTGGTTGTTTAATTGAATGTCTGGAAGTAACATGAATATAATAGTTAATATCTGACAATAATTGTTCAAAATATTGTGAATGAGTTGCTCTATAAATAGCTTCATGGAAATCAATGTTTACTTCTGTAAATCTTTCTTGATCATTTTTTTCAGCATAGAATTCTAATAAATCATAGATTTCTTTAATTCTATCTAATTCTTCTTGAGTAATACGATCAATAGCAAGTTGTACAGATAAACTTTCTAAAACAACACGAATTTCTAACATATCATCAATATCTCTTGATGAAAAACCTAATACATAAACTCCTTTATTAGGAATACTTTTAACAAGTCCTTCTAATTCTAATTGTTTTAAAGCTTCTCTAATAGGTGTTCTAGAAATATTTAGTTCTTTAGAAAGAACAACTTCATTTAATTTTTGTCCTTTTTCATATTCTTCATTTAAAATCTTATCTCTTAAAATACAAAAGATGCGATGTCCTAAGGAACCATGTCCTGCATTTTCTAAAATATTTTTTTTCATACTATAACCTATCTATAATTGCTTGCGTGAATTCCTTTGTAGAAGCATGTCCACCAATATCACGCGTTACAATTTTTCCCTCTTCTACGACTTTTGAAAGTGCATCACGTAGCCTATTTGCTTGATCATTTTGTCCTAAGGCTTCTAACATTAAAGCAAACGCTAAAAGCAATGCACTTGGATTGGCAATTCCTTTTCCTGCAATATCAGGAGCACTACCATGAACAGCTTCATAAATACGGTATTCATCTCCAATATTTCCACTAGGAGCAAATCCTAATCCACCTACTAAACCTGCACATAAATCAGAAACAATATCTCCATATAAATTAGGAGCAACCAATACATCAAATGTTTCTGGTCTTAAAACAAGCTGCATACACATATTATCAATGATTACTTCTTGTTTTTCGATTTCTGGATAATCTTTACCTACATTTCTAAAACATTCTAAGAATAATCCATCTGTAAATTTCATAATATTCGCTTTATGAATGGCCGTGACTTTTTTTCTACCATTTGCTTTTGCATATTCAAAAGCATAACGACAAATCTTTTCACTGGCTTCTCTAGTAATTAATTTAATACCATGCGCAACATCATCACCCACCATATATTCAATTCCTTTATAAAGATCTTCCGTATTTTCACGAATCATGACTAAATCAATATTTTCATATTTAGAATCAATTCCTTTAAAAGAACGAATTGGTCTTACATTGGCATAAGTTGCAAATTTTTGTCTTAAAGCAACATTGACACTTCTAAATCCTGTACCAATAGGTGTTGCTGTTGGACCTTTTAATGCCCATTTATATTCTTTAATAGCATCTACAAGTCCTGGTTCAAAGACTTCTTTTGTTTTAGCAGCATATTCTGCACCAGCTTGATATTCTACCCATTCAATATCTAAATTCATCGCTTTTGTAATGTCAACAACACTTTGTGAAATTTCTTTTCCGATTCCATCACCTGGAATTAATACTGCTTTCATTAAAAGTCACCTCCTAATTCTTTAATTGCATTTAATAGACCACCATATTGAATCATTGTTTTTTCTCTTGGTGATAATTTTAATTTTGCGGTAATTGTTTGATTATTTGTTTTATTGATTACTGTAATAGCTTTATTGTTTTCAACACTATCTAATAAATTAATTAATTCATATTCATCTTGATCATTAAAGAAATCGTAATCTTTTTGATTAATAACAAGTGGTAAAATACCATTATTAATTAAGTTCGAACGATGAATTCTTGCAAATGAAATAGCAAAAATTGCTTTGATCTTTAAATAATTAGGAACAAGGGCTGCATGTTCACGTGAAGAACCTTGACCATAGTTATCTCCACCAACAATAAATCCTCCACCATTTTCAATGCATCTATTATAGAATTGATCATCTACTTTACAGAAAGAGAATTTAGCAAGATGTGGCACATTACTTCTATATGGGAGTAATTTAGAATCAGATGGCACAATGTGGTCTGTAGAAATATTATCTCCTACTTTTAAACATACTTTACCTTTAAATGTATCTGGTAATTTATCTCCTCGAGGAACTGGTTTAATATTTGGTCCCATATAAACTTCATTTTGAGGATCATATTCATCAATAAAGAAATTCTTATTCTTCACAAATGGTGTATTTTCAATATCATCTAAATACATATCATCTTCAAATTCATCTGTTAAATATCCTTTAATCGCACTTAAAGCTGCAACTTCAGGAGATACTAAATAAACACTAGCGTCATTTGTTCCTGAACGTCCTTTAAAGTTACGATTTATTGTTCTTAAAGAAACACCTTTAGAAAGTGGTGCTTGTCCCATACCAATACATGGACCACAACCGCATTCAAGAATTCGAGCACCAGCAGCAACCATGTCCGCTAAAGCGCCACATTTAGAAAGCATTGCCAGAATACTTGAAGAACCTGGTGCAATAACAAGTGAAACATGTGTTGCGACTCTTCTTCCTTTTAAGATTTTAGCTGCTTTTAACATATCTGGAAGTGATGAGTTTGTACATGAACCAATCACTACTTGATTGATTTTCATTCCTCTTAATTCACTTACTGGTACAACAGCATCTGGACTATGTGGTTTAGCAGTTAATGGTACTAATTTTGATAAGTCAACGGTGATTTCTTCATCATATGTAGCATCTTCATCTGCTTTTAATTCAACATAATCTTCAACTCTTCCTTGTTGAATTAAATATTCTTTCGTAATTTCATCTGTTGGAAAGACAGAAGTCGTTGCCCCTAATTCAGCCCCCATATTACAAATAGTTGCACGATCTGTTAATGATAATTCTTTTAAACCTTCTCCAGTGTATTCAATAATCTTATTAACTCCACCTTTGACAGATAATTGTTGTAAAATATATAAAATAACATCTTTAGCCGAAGCCCATTTTGCTTTTTTACCTACTAAATTCACTCTAACAACACTTGGACATTGTAAATAATATGTACCTGTTGCCATTGCTACAGCGACATCTAATCCCCCTGCCCCAATAGCAATCATTCCCATCGCACCACATGTTGGTGTATGTGAATCTGATCCTACTAATGTTTTACCAGGTTTTGCAAAGTTTTCTAATTGCAATTGATGGCAAACACCATTTCCTGGTTTAGAAAAAGTAATTCCGTGTTTTTTTGCTACACTACGAATAAACTCATGATCATCCATATTTTCAAAACCTGTTTGTAACATATTGTGATCAATATAAGCAACTGCCTTTTCAACAGCAACATGTTCAATTCCCATTGCTTCTAATTGTAAGTAAGCCATTGTTCCTGTTGAATCTTGAGTTAATGTTTGATCAATTTGAATCCCTATTTGTTGACCAGCGACTAACTCACCACTTTTAAGTTTAGTACTTAAGATTTTATACGCTAAATTCATTATTCTACGTCCCCCTTATTACGATTGTATACAATTATACATTCAATATGTATTATTGTAAATACATTCTAAGCAAATAAAGGGAATTTTATAGTCTTTTTCTTATAAAATTGTATATTGTATACAGTTATCAATCATTTAAAAAGGGAGCAAAAGCTCCAACTTTTTATAAATCTAAGGCATATGCAATCGCAAGTTTTGTTGTATCTACGATTGAATCAATATGACAACGTTCTTTACCATGTGAATTGATCACAGCCATACCAAATGCAGCAGCATAAACATTATTACCTGCACGAATTGCTGCATTAGCATCTGTTCCATAATGGAAGAAAACATCAACACAATAATTTAAGTTTGTTTTTTTAGCTTGGTTGATAATTCTTGTAGTAAGTTCTCTATCATATGGAGAATAGTTATCTTTAGCACAGATACTTACTGTTTTTTCATCAGCATGATAATCTGGTCCAATTAATCCGATATCTAAAGCAACATATTCTTCTACTTCTTCTGGTACATAAGCTCCACCATGTCCGATTTCTTCATAAATTGGGAAAGCTAATAATGTACGATATTTTGGTTTTAAGTTATTTCTTTTGAAGTAAGCCATCATTTCGATTAATGCAGCAACTGCAGCTTTATCATCAATATAACGTGAAACAACATATCCTGATGGTGTATATTCGAAATGAGGATCTACAGAGATCACATCACCATGATCAATACCTAAAGCCATAACTTCTTCTTTAGAATGAACATCTTCATGTAAGATAACTTCCATATGATCTTCATCTCTTGGCATTGTTCTAGCATCTTCAAATACATGAACTGAGTGAGCTTTACAAATAACCATACCTCTATATTTGCGTCCATCTCTTGTAATAAGAGTAACACCTTCACCTTCCATACTATGGTAGTTAACACCACCTAATTGTCTTACAATTAAATGACCGTTATCATCAATATGACGAACAACTAAACCAATTGTATCTAAGTGAGCACCCATACATACTGTTTTAGAATTATCTTCTCCTTCTAAAGTAATGTAAGCTGTTCTTTTACGATCATAAGTTACTTCTAATCCAAATTCAGCAGCTTTTTTTTCTAATAAAGGGAAAACTTCTTCATAATAACTAACTGGACTTGGTACATCAATAAATTCTTTACATAATTCAACTAATTCATTTTTGTTAATATTCATTTCCATTTTATAATACCCCTTTTACTTTTTATCATATAAATGACATGCGCAGAAATGACCTGGTTCTACTTCTTTAAAATCGGGTCTCTCTGTTTTACAAATATCCATTACTTTCGGACATCTTGTACAGAAACGACATCCTTTTGGTGGGTTGGCTGGACTTGGCACATCGCCACCTAAGATTTGTTTATCTTCAATTCTTTCTTTTCCGATCCTTGGAATTGCTGAGAAAAGCGCTTGAGTATAAGGATGTAATGGTTTGGCATAAAGTGATTCTGTATCAGCCATTTCCATCATATTACCTAAATACATAACCCCTACTCTATCAGCAATATGTTTTACAACACTTAAGTCATGGGAAATGAAGATATAAGCAATACCCATTTTTTCTTGTAATTCATTTAATAAGTTAATGATTTTTGCTTGAATTGAAACATCTAACGCTGAAACAGGTTCATCACAAATAATCAATTTTGGTTGTAAAGCAATTGCACGGGCAATCCCAATACGTTGTCTTTGTCCTCCTGAAAATTCATGAGGATAACGATACATGTAATCTAAGTTTAAACCAACTTGTTTCATAACTTCCACAACACGTGCATCACGTTCTTCTTTTGTTTTATAACATTTAGCGATATCAATTGGTTCAGCAATAATATCTTTAACTGTCATACGTGGATTTAAAGAAGCATAAGGATCTTGGAAAATCAATTTGATTTTATCACGTGCTTCTTGTAATTCTTTACCTTTTAAGCTTGTAAAATCTTGACCATCTAAGATAACCTTTCCTTCAGTTGGTTCAATTAGACGGATTACACTTTTACCCATTGTTGATTTACCACATCCTGATTCACCAACAATCCCAAAAGTTTCTCCTATTTTAACATCAAAGCTAATATCATCTACCGCTTTAACAACGCTTTTTTTACCTCTTAAAGAAGATGATTTAATAGAATAATATTTCTTTAAATGTTCTACTTTTAATAAAACGTCTTGATTATTTTCCATTTTCTACATCCTCCTTATTCCATCTTTCATGATATTTCCAACAACGAACTAAATGGTTTTCACCATGTTCCATCATTGCTGGACATTCTTGATGACAGATTTCTTTAGCATGTTTACAACGTGGTGCGAAGAAACATCCTTTTGGAAGTTCATAAAGCATTGGTACAGAACCAGGAATAACTTCCAATTCTTCTTGATCATCGCTATCGATATCAGGGATTGATCTTCTTAGACCAATAGTATAAGGGTGTAAAGGATTTTTAAATAAATCTTCTACATTTGTATATTCTACGATCTTACCTGCATACATAACGATTACATTATCTGCCATTTCTGAAATAACACCCATATCATGTGTAATTAATAATACGGCTGTATTTAATTCTTTTTTCATTTTATTAATTAATTTTAAGATTTGTGCTTGAATAGTCACATCTAATGCTGTTGTAGGTTCATCACAAATCAATAATGATGGATTACATGAAAGTGCCATCGCAATCATGATTCTTTGTCTCATCCCACCAGATAATTGATGAGGACAAGAAGCAAATACTTTTTCAGGCATTGGAATACCTACAAGTTTAATCATTTCTAAAGCACGTTCTTTAGCTTCTTGTTTACTCATTTTTTCATGAGTTAAAACAGCTTCCATAATTTGTTTTCCAACAGTAATAACTGGATTTAAAGATGTCATTGGCTCTTGGAAAATCATTGAGATTTCTTTACCACGAATATCTCTCATTTCTTTAGGAGATTTCTTTAATAAATCTTCTCCTTTATACATAATTTCACCAGCAGTAATTTTACCTGGAGGAGATGGAATTAATTGCATTAATGATAAAGCTGTCATACTTTTACCACAACCAGATTCTCCAACAACTCCTAAAGTTTCTCCTGGTTTGATATTAAAACTTACTTCTTGTACAGCAGGAAGCGCTCCACGATCTGTAAAGAAGGTAATACCAAGATCTTTGACTTCTAATAATTCTTTATTTTCACTCATATCTTTTCCCCTTTTTACGATCTTAATTTTGGATCAAGCGCATCTCTTAATCCATCACCTAACATATTGAACGCTAATACTGTAATAATAATAGCTAAACCTGGAATTACTGAATAGTATGTTGCACTACGAATATATGGTTGTGAAAAACTAATCATTGAACCCCAGCTTGCCATTGGTGCTTTAACACCTAAACCTAAAAAGCTTAATGATGCTTCTGACATAATTGCATTTGGAATACCTAATGTTACAGTAACGATTAATGTTGATAAACAGTTAGGTAATAAATGTTTCATGATAATTCTAAAACTATTTCCACCGCTGACTTTACATGCATCGATGTATTCCATCTTTTTAAGACGCATAACATCCCCACGGATAAGTCTGGCTGTTGAAGCCCAACCTAAAAGACCAAGCGCTAAGTAAAGGTTAATTAAACCTGGTCCTAAAACGAACATGATTGCCATCGCAAATAATAAGAATGGAAAAGATGAAAATACTTGAATTAAAAATGAAATAACAGAATCTACTTTTCCACCAAAATATCCGGCACAAACACCCATCGTATACCCAATAACTGTCGCAATAATTTGTGAAATGATACCAACACTTAAAGAAACACGGCATCCATAAATAATTCTTGAAAAAATATCTCTTCCTAAATCATCTGTACCAAACCAATGTTGTCCGCAAGGTTTCATTAAACGATCTGTAAGAACTTGTTTGTTTGGATCATAAGGAGCAATCAATGGTGCAAATAAAGCAATTAGGCATAAAAGAATAACGATGAATAAACATACCATTGCTACTTTATTTTTCTTGAAAATGTTCCAACTGATTGACCAATAACTTTGATATGTTTGATCTTTTTTCTTTTTAAACATTTTATGATGACTCCTTTCCTAAACGAATTCTTGGGTCAACTACTGTATAAAGTAAATCAACTACTAAATACATAATGACACAAATAACCGCAATATACATCACGCCACCTTGGACGATTGGTAAATCACGTGTATTAATACTATCTACTAACATTTTTCCAATTCCCGGAATTGAAAATACAGATTCTACTAAGACAGATCCTGTTAAGATGTTTCCTAAATCAGATCCTGCAATTGTAATAATTGGAATTAACGCATTACGTAAAGCATGTTTAATTGTAACAACCCAACCTTTTAAGCCTTTAGCTTCAGCTGTACGAATGTAATCTTGTGATAAAACATCTAACATACTTGTTCTTGTAATACGAGCAATACTTGCTGCATATCTTGTACCTAAGGCAATACCTGGTAAGATAAATGATTTAAAACTATCAATACCTGATAAAGGTAATAAATTAAATTTCAAACAGATAACAATTTGTAAGATGATAGCAATCCAGAATGCGGGAGCTGAAATACCAAATACAGAAATTGTCATTAAAACCGAATCAACCCATTTACCATGATTAACGGCAGCCACAACACCTACTACTACCCCTAAAACAACAGCTAATATATAAGCAATACCAGCAAGCTTAGCCGTTACTAAAAATGAACTTGTTAAAATATCAATTACTGGTTTATTTTGGAAATAGGATGTTCCAAAGTTTCCTTGAAGCATATTTCCTAACCAGCTGAAATATTGAATATAAATTGGTTGGTCTAATCCCATTTCATGTGTAACACGTGCAATCGTTGCTTGATCAGCGAACTCACCCAACATGATTTCAACTGGATTACCAGGCACAATGTTTAACACAAAGAATGTGATTAACGAAATACAAAAAACGACACCAATAGCTTGTAATACACGTTTTAGTAAATACTTCGCCATATTTTTCCTCCTTTTTCCTACAATAAATATATGGAATGCATTGCTGCATTCCATATATGATTAACACTTATTTAATTTCATTTACTATTTTTTAGATAAATCAATATCAATGTTATATAAATGATAAATTAAGTTTCCTAATTTAGCATTTTTTACATATGGTTTAGCAACAAATTGTAACTTACCATAATATAATGGAATTGTTCCATAATCTTCACGAGATAAGATATAATCTGCTTTTTTGTATAATTCAACACGTTTATCAGAATCATTTGATTCTCGAGCTTCTTTCATTAATGAATCGAATTCAGGATTATTGTAGAATACACCTTTTCCTACAGCGTTTTCTGAATAGTAATAAGTATACATTTGGTTATCAGCATCTGCATATAATGGGAACCAACCAAGAACTGTAGCTTGTAATTCACCAGCAGCTCTAGCTGAAGACCAAATACCTGCATCAATTGTTTCTACATTCATAGTAATTCCTGCTTCTTTTAAGTAAGCTTGTAATGCAGTAGCGATTTTTTCTTCTTTTTGTCTAACTTTGCAAGTAAATGTAGGGTTTGAAATACCTGCATCAGCTAAAACTTGTTTAGCTTTTTTAACGTTATGTTCATAAGTTTTTAATTTGTCATCATGTCCTGGAACACCTGGGTTTAAGAATGATGAAGCTGGTTCAGCAGCACCATTTAATACAGTACTACATAATTCTTTACGGTTAATAGCTAATGAGATTGCTTCTCTAACTGCTTTATTACTTAATACTGGATCATTATCTTTAATTGATAAGAAATATGTACCTAATGGAGTTACTTGAGTAATTTCATCTTTTAAATCACTATCTTTATATTGATCTAATAATGAAGTATCTAAGTCACACATATCAATGTTACCTTGTTCATATTCCATCATTTTTGTACTTGCATCATCAATATAAACAATTTCTAAACGATCTAAGTTAGCTTTTTTACCATGATATTTTTTATTTGGTACCATTACAACTTTAGTTTGTTCATCATTTTCTTTAATTACATAAGGACCAGTACCAATTAAGTTAGTTCCTTTACCCCAGTTTTCACCAGCAGCAGCACATGCATCTGAAGGATAAATTGAAGCATAGTCCATACCTAAGTTAGCAACAAATGGCGCAAATTTGTAATCAATATGTAATTTAAAAGTGTAATCATCAACTGTTTCAAAACCACTTAATTCAGTAGCTTTACCATCTAACATATCTTGAGCACCAGTAATCATGTTGTACATATATGTATTTGTACATCCTGTTGCTGGTGTAAACATTCTTTCGAATGTATATTTAACATCTTCAGTAGTTAAATCAGAACCATCTGAGAATTTAACACCTTTTTTAAGTGTAATTGTATAAGTTAATCCATCATCAGATACCTCTGGCATATCTTTAGCAAGAACACATTCTTCTTTATTGTCATCATTCCAACAATATAATCCTTCTAATACGTTGTCAGCAACAGAAGAAGCCCCTGAGTTAGTATTAGTTTGCATATCTAAACCAACTTTTGGATTAGATTGACCAAAGCGAAATACTTTTTCGCCACTTTCTGTACTTTTGCTTGAGCTACTTGAACCACCACATCCAGCTAAGGATACAGCCATTGCAGCAACAGCAAGAACAGATAAAGATTTCTTTAATAAGTTCATTTCCCTTTCCTCCTAGTTTTAACAATTCCCTACTTAAACTTTCTTAAAGTACCTTTGTATTATATCAAAGGGCTTTCTTTATTTCAACAGAATATTGCATTTTTGTATACAATTGAAAACAATTATCTAATTTCATACCTTATTATCATACTTTTTTATGTTTTTTTTGCAAAAGATGTTCTTGTTTATGCAAAAAAACAATACCCAACCCATATGGATATTGTCTTTTATTTTAAAGCATACTTGTCATTCCACCATCAATAACAAGTAATTGTCCTGTTGTATAAGTACAAGCGTCACTTGCAAAGTAAATAAGTGCTCCGTTCATTTCACCTTCACGACCAAATCTCTTAAGAGCTACTCTGTTTTTTAAAACAAGAGAACCTGGTGCATCTAAAGCATCATGTGTCATTTCTGTATCATAGACACCTGGTGCAATCGCATTAACAAGAATACCATAAGGTGCTAGATCTCCTGCCATGGCTTTTGTAAGGTTAACAACCCCACCTTTAGCCGCAAAATAACTTACTTGAGCAGGTCCAGCTTGAATACCACCAACCGATGAAATATTAATAATTCTTCCATATTTTTGTTTCATCATAATAGTTGAAACTTCTCTCGCCATGAGGAAAACACCTTTTAAATCCGTATCTAAAACTTTATCCCATTGTGCCGTTGTATGATCATGAAGACCACTTGAGTATTCAACAACACCTGCATTATTGACAAGAATATCAATTTTTCCAAAATGATCGACGACAGTTTTAATCGCATTTTTAATACTTTAGAAAATTCTTCTAATCTTTCTTTTCTACGTGCAAGGATAGCAACATCGCATCCTTGTTCACTCAAAGCTCTTGCAAATTGTTGTCCAAGCCCACTTGAAGCTCCTGTAACAACCGCTACTTTTCCTGTTAAATCAAAACTAATCATCTTTAATATCTCCTATTCCATCACACGGATTGCATGATATCCCTCATGAATTGCAGTTAAAATTTTTCTTGGTGCAACAGCATCTCCAATAACAGCAACTTCATCATATTTTTCATCTAATAAATCTTCTAATTGATTATTAGGTCTAAATCCAACAGCATTTAAAACAGTATCACATTCAAGCGTCATTGTTTGTCCATCTCTTTCAAATGTAACACTTGTTGGTGTAATATTTGTTACTTTAGCGTTTGCTTCTACTTTAACACAACGATCTTTAACCATTTTTCTTAAGTGTTGATCATTATTTAAGCAGTGATTAGCTGTAAATAAGATATCTGGACACATTTCAACTAATGTGACATCTCCATCTTTTCCTGCAATATCACAAGCTGCTTCAGTACCAGCAAGTCCAGCACCGATAACAACGACTTTTTTACCAACTGTTGCTTGATGTGTTAAATAATCACTCGCAAGAACTGTGGTATCAATACCTGGAATTGGTGGCATAGCAGGAGTTGAACCAGCAGCTAAAATAACTTTGTCATAATCTCCTTCAAGATTGTCTTTAGTAATAGGTGAATTTAAATGAATATTCACATCTAGTTTTTTACATTGTGTTTCTAAGTATTTAATTAATTTTAAAACATCCGCTTTAAAATCAGGACCACCTGCAGGCCATAAAGTTCCACCTAATTTATTCTCTTTTTCATATAAATCAACATCAAAACCACGACGTTTTGCAGTAATGGCAGCCATCATACCAGCTGGGCCTCCCCCAATAACTAATACATTACGTTTTTGACCATTTGGAAGTGGTAAAGCATAGGCTTTTTCTGCATAACATAATGGGTTCACTGCACAATAGTAGTGTTTTCCACTAAATCCAGCAAGTAAACATTCATTACATCCAACACATGGAGCGATATCTTCTTCATGATGTACTTTGACTTTTTTAGGCCAATATGGATCAGCTAGCATTTGATGAGCAAGTCCTACATAATCTAAAATACCATCTTCAACAGCTTTTTTAGCTACTTCAGGATTTTTTAAGTTCCCATCACCTAATACTGGAACACTTACAATATCTTTAATTGCTTTTTGTATATCAAGTTTATATCCTTCTTTACTATAAACAGTTGTAATCGCTTGGAACCATTCTTCATAACATCCTGTATCAACATGTAAAGCATCAACCCCTGCTTTTTCTAAGATTTTAGCCATTTCAATACCTTCATCAATGGTTCTAAAACCCTCTACTCTTTGATGTGGTGTAAATTTAACAAGTACAGGCATTGTATCTGGAACGTTCTTTTTAATTGCCTCAATACATTCCAATGTAAAACGCATACGATTTTCAAGTGTTCCACCATATTCATCTGTTCTATTATTCCATTGAACAGAATGGAATTGATCTAATAAATATCCTCCATACGCATGTAATTCAACGCAGTCTGCACCAGCATTTACAGCAAGTGAAGCACTGTACCCTACTTTTTCTACTAAATAATGAATATCTTCTTTTGAAAAAGGTTTACAAATTAAATCTGGGAACCAGAATGCACCTACACTACCCGCACTATAAGGTGGTGTAAAAGGATCAGTAAATTGTTGACGTCCTAAACCTGGTGATAATTGTACACAGACTTTTGCACCATAAGCATGACATCTTTCAATTAACATGTTTAGTCTTTCTACATGATGGAAATCAGAAAGTTCTGTACATGGTCTTGGTTCATATTTTGTCGAAACAACGTTAGCACCTGTAATAATTAAACCAGCGCCACCTTTTGCTCTTTCTTCAAAATAATCAATACCTTCATTACAGTAAGCTCCATCAGCTTCTCCTGTCGTTCCCATAGGTGACATGAAAATTCTGTTTTTTAATTTCATTTTACCTATGTATGTCTTATCAAATAAACTCTTAGCCATTTCCTTTTTCCTCCTCTACCATAGTAAATGTTTATTTAACTCAAGTAAATTATATAACCGTGAAAATAAATGTCAACGCTTTCATTAAATAAAAGTGAATTTTTTAACAAGCCTCTTTGCATTAAATCTATGGTATATTATTTTTAAGGAGAATTTTATGAAAATTACAAAAGAAAAAATATCACAAACAGCTGTTCAGCTTTTTTTAGACAAAGGTTATACCAATGTCACAATTCAAGATATTTGTAATGAATTACATATCACCAAACCAACTTTATATAAATACGTCAATAATAAGGAAGAACTTATTTTAGATCTTTATGATTCAACAATAGATCATCTTGTAAAAGACACGTATAAACTAGTTGATAGTGATAGTCACTATCAACAATTACTTATTGTCTTTTCTACATTAATTAATGATACTAAAAAATATGGTTATGATTTATTTAGTCAAATGTTTATTGCGAATTTAAAAGAAAATCGTCATAGCTTTGATATGCGTGATAATCTTACAAAACTTTGTATCATCATCATAAAAAAAGCCCAAGAACAAAAAGAAATTCATAATTTATCGAATCCAGAGATTTTATATCAAGCTTTAGCACATACCTTTACAGGTCACGAAGCTTTATGGTGTATTAAAAAAGAAGAAAAGTGCTTCGATGAATCTTTCTATTTAAGTATGAATGCTTTATTAGAAGTGGATTCCACTTATCAAGATTTATACAAAGAATATTTGTAAACAACTTATTTTATTGATAGAATAGTCGAGGTGATGAAAAATGCTTATAGAATGTTCAAATATAAAGAAATCATTTCAAGGAATTGATTTATTAAAAGATATTAGTTTTAAAGTAGATGACCATGATAAAATTGCGATTATTGGTGTCAATGGAGCTGGTAAAACAACGATTTTAAATATCTTAATTGGTGAAGAAAGTTATGATAGTGGTGATTTATTTAAAAGTCGTGATTTAAATGTAGGTTATTTAAAACAACATCATGATTTAGATATGAATAAAACCATCTATGAATGTGCTTTAGAAGTCTTTGAACCTTTGATTAAAATAGAAAATCGTATGCGTGAATTAGAAGGCATCATGGCTTATGATCATAGTGATCAAGTCATGAATGAATATGATTCACTTACAAATAGATTTAATGAAAAAGATGGTTTCAGTTATCCTAGTCGTATTGTTGGTGTTTTAAAAGGAATGGGCTTTGTTGAAGAAGATTTTCAAAAATATGTTTATGAACTATCTGGTGGTCAAAAAACCAGACTTTGTCTTGCCAAGCTTTTATTAGAAGAGCCTAAACTTTTGGTTTTAGATGAACCAACCAACCATTTAGATAGTCAAGCAATTTCCTTTTTAGAAAACTATTTAAAAGGATATAAAAATGCTTTAATTGTCGTTAGTCATGACCGTTATTTTATTGATGTTGTTTCTAATAAGATTATTGAAATAGAAAATGGAAAAAGTCACAGTTATAATTGTCGCTATGAAGAATATTCTATCCAAAAAAGAACACAACGTGCTATTGATTTAAAACACTATATCAATCAACAAAAAGAAATAAAAAAAATACAAGAAAGTATTGATACATTAAAATCATTCAATCGTGAAAAAAGTATTAAACGTGCAGAATCCAAAGAAAAACAACTTGCAAAAATTGAACGTATTGATCGACCAGAAAATTTACCAAGTGCCATCACTGTTCAATTTACACCAGCTGTTGAATCGGGTTATGATGTTTTAAAAGTCACTGATTTATCAATGCGTTATGATCAAATGGTTTTTGAACACTGTAATCTTGATATTAAAAAAGGAGAACGTGTGGCTATTGTAGGGGAAAATGGTGTTGGTAAAACAACTTTATTTAAAGCCCTTGTAGGTCAACTTCCTATTGATCATGGAAAAATACGTTTTGGTAGTCACGTAGAAATGGCCTACTATGACCAAGAACATGAATCTTTAAATTATAATAAAACGATTTTTGATGAAATCAGTGATTGTTATCCACGTATGACTAATCAAGAAATTAGAAGTACCCTTGCTATGTTTAACTTTAGAGGCGATGATGTCTTTAAAGATATTGCAATGCTTTCAGGCGGAGAAAGAGGACGTGTTGTTTTAACCGAAGTTTTATTAAAACAAGCCAACTTCTTAATTCTAGATGAACCAACCAACCACTTAGATATTTCTTCCAAAGAAGTTTTAGAAGAAGCTTTAAGAAGTTTTGAAGGAACAATTTTATTTATTAGTCATGATCGTTATTTTATAAACAAAATTGCAACGCGTGTGATTGAAGTACAAAAAGATCAATGTCTTTCTTATAATGGTAATTATGATGATTATTTAGCTCAAAAGACACCTGTTGTAGAGACAACACAAAAAGTGGTTACCGAAGCAAGACAAAGACAGATCATTGATAAAAAAACAAAGAATGAAATTAAAAAGCTTGAAAGAACGATTGATTCTTTAGAAAAAGAAATTAATTCTTTAAAAGAGGAACTAACAAGTGAAGAAGTCATGAATAATTATAAAAAATATAATGAAATTACGGATTCTATTGAAGAAAAAGAAATGGAATTAATGGAAATCATGGAAAAATGGGAACAGCTACAATCGTAACTGTTCTATTTTTTTCATATTTTAAAAAAAATAAATATATTTTTATAAATTATGTATAATACCATTGAATTTAAGGAGGATATATAAATGTTACACAAAACTTTAAAACCATTTCCTAAAGATTTCCTTTGGGGAGCAAGTACAAGTGCTTATCAAGTAGAAGGTGCTAGTTTAGAAGATGGAAAAGGTCCATCATGTCAAGACGTAAAAGTCGTACCAGAAGGAACTTCTGATTTAAAAGTCTGTGCTGATCAATATCATAGATATAAAGAAGATATCGCTTTAATGGCAGAAATGGGATTCAAAACTTATCGTTTCTCAATTTCTTGGTCAAGAATTATTCCTGAAGGAACAGGAGCAGTAAATCCAAAAGGGATTGAATACTACAACAATGTCATCAATGAATGTTTAAAATATGGAATTGAACCATTAGTAACTATGTTCCATTTCGATATGCCTGCAGCATTAGATGAACGTGGATCATGGGGAAACAGAGACTCAATTGATTGGTTCTTAAACTTCGCAAAAGTTATGTTTGAAAACTTTGGTGATCGTGTTAAATATTGGTTAACAATCAATGAACAAAACATGTTAACTTTAGTTGGACCAGTTATTGGAACATTAATGATCCCTGAAGGATGTACAAATGTTTTAAAAGAAACTTACCAACAAAACCACCATATGTTAGTAGCACAAGCAAAAGCTATGGCTTTATGTCATGAAATGTTACCAGGTGCTAAAATTGGACCAGCTCCAAATATTTCATTAGTTTACCCAGCAAGCTGTAAACCAGAAGATGTTTTAGCTGCACAAAACTACAACGCTATTAGAAACTGGTTATACTTAGATATGGCTGTTTATGGTGTTTATAACAACTTAGTATGGGCTTATTTAGAAGAAAATGATGCATGTCCTGAATTTGGTGAAGGTGACGAGGAAGCATTAAAGAGTGGTCATCCTGATTTCATCGGTTTCAACTATTATAATACTGCTACTGTAGAAGCAAGTGATGGAACTGAAAAATTAGATCCAGGTGCAGATCAACAAACTGCTCGTGGTGAAGCTGGTGTTTATAGAGGATATAAAAATCCTAACTTACCAACTACTGAATTCGGTTGGGAAATCGATCCTATGGGATTTAGAGCAACAATTCGTGAAATGTATTCAAGATATCGCTTACCAATGATCGTTACTGAAAATGGTTTAGGAGCTTATGATACTTTAACTGAAGATGGTAAAGTTCATGATCAATACAGAATTGAATATCTAAGAAAACACATCGAACAAATTCAATTAGCGATTACTGATGGTGCAGAAATGATGGGATATTGCCCATGGTCAGCAATTGACTTAATTTCTACTCATGAAGGTATGGTTAAACGTTATGGATTTATTTATGTTGATAGAGATGAATTTGATTTAAAAACATTAGATCGTTATAGAAAAGATTCATTCTATTGGTATAAAAAAGTAATCGCTTCTCAAGGAGAAGACTTA
>ERZ831979.1346-NODE-1346-length-21924-cov-8.023778_pt1 | contig 21924 bp, 18 predicted proteins | sample MGYA00519952_ERZ831979 | MGnify/ENA primary metagenome ERZ831979 (study PRJEB31850, sample SAMEA3708723) | human gut metagenome | biome: human gut; feature: human-associated habitat; material: faeces | place: China | collected 2014 ...
AAACGAGCGCTACAACCGCATCGCCTTTGAAGCCGCCAAGCAGTGCGGCCGGGGCATACTGCCGGATGTGGCCCTTCCGCTGCCCAACTTCGGGGCCGTCTGCCGCAGCCTCGACCAGTATGACCTCGTGCTCTTCTGCTACGAGTGCGGCGGCGCACCCCTGCGCCAGCTTCTGGCTGAGGCCAAACCCGCCGATGGCGAAAAGCTGAAGATCGCCATCATCACCGGCGCAGAGGGCGGTTTCGCCGTCGAGGAAGCTGAGATGGCCGCAAAAGCCGGCGCAAAGACCGTCGGCCTCGGCCCCCGCATCCTCCGCTGTGAGACGGCCCCGCTGGCCGTCGTCTCCGCCGTCATGACCCTGACGGGGAACCTCGAATAAGTTCTGACATCAGAAACGGCGTCCCGCCGAGGTGGGACGCCGTTTTTCTTTATCTTGCCTCTGCATCCCGCAGGGCCTTTTTGATGGTCAGCAGATTCTGCGGGCTCATGGAGAAGCTGCGCAGTCCGAGGCGGAGATACTGGGTCGCGTTGACGGCATTGCCGACGGCGAGGCCGCAGATTGTGACGGGGATGTCCGCTTTCCTGGCGGCGTCCACCACCATGGCGATGAGCTTTTTCATGGCCGGGCTGGCGGGACGGTAGTAGTGCTCGGCAATGGCCAGTTCCCGGCTCACCGCGTGGGTGTACTGGGTCAGATCGTTGGTACCGATAACGAAGAAGCGGCAGCCGTGGGCAGTGAAGTCCTCTGCTGTCAGGCAGGCGGCGGGTACGCTGAGCATGACGCCGAAGGGGACATCCGGCTCGAACTCTACGCCCCGCTCGGTGAGCTTGCGGCGGCAGTGGTCTACCACCTGCATGGCGGAATCCCAGTCCTCGATGTCCGTCACCATGGGGAACATGACCCGCAGCGGGCCTTTTGCGGCGGCACGCATGAGGGCGCAGATCTGTACTGCCATCTGGGGCAGATTGCGCAGACTGCTGCGGATGCCTCGCAGGCCCAGCTTGGAGGACTGGACGCCCTGATAGGCGTCGGCCATGGTGCGGTCGGCACCGAAGTCGAAGGTGCGCACCGTCACCGTCCTGCCTCTGGCGGCGGCGAGGCAGGAGGTGTAGAACAGATACTGCTCCTGCTCGTCCATGGCGTGGCCGGGCATCATCATGTAGCTGCTGCGCAGCAAGCCCACGCCGGACGCGCCGGACTCCATCGCGGTCCCCACGTCCTCGGGGCCGAAGCAGTTGGCCAGAAGCTCGAATTCTTCGCCGTCCCGGGTGCGGTTGGGCAGCTCAAGCTGGGCGTTCAGCTCCTCGTTCTGGCGCTGCATCTCGCAGATGCAGGTGATGGCTCTCTGCCGGGCGGCGGCATCCGGGTCAAGGATGCACTCACCCTCGGTGGCGTTCAGGATGACCTCGCGGCCGTCGCAGTCTTTCAGAAAATCTTCGCCCACCTGGGTGATGCCCGGGATGTTCAGCGAGCGGGCGATGATGGCCGCATGGCTCTGGCCGCTGCCCTCGGCGGTGATGAGGCCGAGGATGCGGCCCGCCGGGACGCTGAACAGATCGGTGGGCATGAGCAGGTCAGACGCAAGGATGACCGGGTGGTCGAGGGCCAGCCAGCTGCGGATCCGGTGGCAGAGGATGTTGGTGATGCGCTGGGTCACGTCGAGGATGTCCACGCTCCGCAGCTGCATGTAAGCATTGTCCTTCATGGCGGCCAGCTGGGCGGCGTAGCGGCGGCCCACACGGTCCATTGCCTCGGCGGCACCGACGCCGGCCTTTATCTGGAAAGCCACCTCATTCATGAAGCCCTCGTCTTCCAGCATCATGCTCTGGAACAGGAAGATGGCCTGCTCCGAGGGCGCGGCGCGGCCTGCCATCTCGTCCAGCTCCTGCTGAGCGACCTTGATGGCGTCTTCCAGCGCCTGCTTTTCCTGTTCGGGGTGGAAAGGCCCCTCGCCGAACACCAGCGGCGGGCGGTCCAGCCGGCTGACCTGACCCAGCACGAGACCGGGCGATGCGGTAAAGCCCTTATATACCTTCATGTTTCCATCTCCTCCGGCGGCACTCTGCCGGTCAGCGCCCGGCAGACCAGTGCCTGCAAAAAGGTGTTGGGCAGCAGAGCGGCCCGTGCGGCCTGCGCCGGGCCTGCTTCGCCCTTGAACAGCGGCTCGAAGCTCCTGAGGCGCTCGAAGTCGCATTTTGCAAGGAAAGCTTCTCCCAAAGTACGGGTGGTGTAGTAGGGGGCAGGGTCTACGCCCACGTCCTCAGCCACGGCTTCCAGCGGGGCAAGCTCTGCATCCGAGAGTTTTGCCAGCAGGAGAGCAGCGTCTGCCGTCAGGGTGGAGGGGTGCTTTTCCCGCACGTCCTTCTGGACGGCCTCGAAGGCCGCATGGAATGCGGCAGCATCCGCGCTGCTCTCAGCCCCGCTGTCCACAGCGTAGGCGCAGCCCCGCAGCCGCCCGAAGGCCCGCAATGTATCGTGGTAGCCCAGCTCGATGTTCCGCCGGGCAGTGGCGGGCTCGAAGTGGAGGATGTCGCCCAGCTCCCAGTAGCTTCGGATGAGGGTGGTGGGCAGGCCGGTGCGGTTGGGGCGGGTGATGCCCACCCCCTCCAGGTCTACACAGACCAGCTCTTCTGCGCCCATCTTCTGGGCCAGCGCGGTGGGCATATTGTCCCGGTAGCCGCCGTCGAGGTAAGACACCCCGTCGATGGTGTGGGCCCGCAGGGCGGGGAAGCAGGCTGCAGAGGCCAGCAGGTAGTCTTTCACCTTGCCCTCGGGGATGTCTTCCAGCGGAAGCTCCCGGGCCTTGAAGGTCTTCTGCTCCACGGTCACAAGGCCCAGCCGGATGGGGCTTTTGCGGAGTTTATCTTCGTCCAGCACCCGCTCGACGATCTCTTCCAGCGGAGTGACGTCCATGCCGCCCTGAGTCACAGCGTCTTTGAGGAATGCGTGCAGCTCAGAAAGCGGCGCATCCTCGGCGGGCAGCTCCATCACGTCCTGGCTGCGGATGGTCAGCCACATGTCCCGGGCCGTCTCGTAGAGGTCGAGGGCGAACATGGCGCCGTTCAGGCTGCCGACGCTGGTACCCGTAATGATCTGGGGCCGCCAGCCCAGCTCGGTCAGCGCCCGCCAGACGCCCACCTGATAGCTGCCGCGGGCGCCCCCGCCCGCCAGCACCAGCGCCTTTACGGGGGTGTTGTTCTGCGCCATGTTTTCTGCCTCCTTTGATGTGTTCCGGTTTTGCCTAGATTATAGCATATTTCCCGGGAGATTTCTCTCTGTTTTTGTAACAAAAAATGTGCTATAATAAATTCACCTTGCCAGAACGATTCAGGAGGACGACAGATGCACCGCAAGCAATGGATTTTCGACATGGACGGCACCCTCACCGACAGCATGACCGTGGTGTGGCAGGGCGCACCGCTGGAGCTGCTGCGCCGCTATGGCCGCACCGCAAGACCCGGCATCCACGATGTTCTTCTGAGCATGGGGATGGTGGAGGGTGCGGAGTATCTCATCCGCACCTACGATCTGCCCCTGACCCTCCGGGACTACGAGCCTGCCATGCGGCAGGTCATCCGGGACCTGTACAAAAAAGTTGAGTTGAAGCCCGGCGTCCGGGAGATGCTGGCCCGGCTGAAAGCCGAGGGCGTGCGGATGTGCATCTGCTCCAACACCTGGGCAGAGCAGTGCGAAGAAGTGCTCACCCGGCTGGGCGTCGCAGACTATTTCGAGTTCTTCTACACCGCACAGGGCGCGAAGAGCAAAGCTCACCCCGAGGTGTTCCACGAAGTCCTCGAGCGGCTGGGCGGCAGCGAACCCGCCGACGCCGTTGTCTGCGAGGACGCTGTCTACGCCACCCGTACGGCCAGGCAGTGCGGCTTTTACCTCATCGACATCGAGGACGAGACCAGCGCTGCCGATAAGCCCGAATTGCAGCGCCTTGCCGACCAGTACATAACGGATTGGACGCAGCTGGACTGGACAAAATTATAAAGCAATGGGGAGGCTCTTCCGGGCCTCCCCATTGCTTTATCGGAACTGCTTTTCCAGATAATCTTTCAGCGCCGTGCGGGCTGCAGGCTCCCGACCGCGGGGGACAGGGACCCGTGCGCCGCTCTGCATCCAGAACTCACCCGCCGCCAGCTGGGACACCGCCGCCAGATTGACCACATAGGAGCGGTGGAGCTGGACGAAGCGCTCATCCGTTAAAAGCGGCTGGGCCACCTGCGCGAACGGCACCCGGACGGACAGGGACGGCACATCCTCGCCGCTGGCGAGATGGAAATGCACCACATGGTGGGTACACTCGAGGTATTCGATGTCCGCGAAGGGCAGTACCCGCAGACCCGACGCCGTGGCTACCGGGATGGCCGGGCCGTACTCCGGCTCGGCGGCCCGGGCCAGCAGAGCGATGAGCTGTTCCGGCGGGACAGGCAGCAATAAATACTGCATGGCGTCCACCCGGTAGGCGCTGTAGGCGTGGGCGGGCGTATGGGCCAGAAAAGCCAGCGGGCTGCGCCGCCCCCGGCTGCGGAGTGCAGCCGCTGCCCGCAGCGATGCGGCGGCCGCCGTGGACGGCAGCTCGATGAGATACAGCTCGTACCGCTCCCCGGCGTCGTCCCGGGCCAGCAGGGCCTCCGGGCTGTCCAGCTGCTCGATGATGCAGGCGTCGTCCCGCCGGGCATAATAGTCGAGACACTGCCGCTCCACCCGGCTGCGGAGGACGCTGTCCGGGCTGCACACCGCGATATGAAATATCATTCCGAAGCCCCCTTTCGGGCCTGCCGCCGGCGCTTGCTTTTTCGGCCCGGCGGGAGTATCATTGCTCTGAGAAGCCGTTTTCATAAGCATTGCGCACCGTCTGAACGGCCTTTTTGCTCGCATACTGCGTTGTTTTTCCTTGCAATCCACCAAGGATTGCTGCGGAAAATCGCCTTGTCTGCGAGCAAAAATTCTCGTCATTCGGCGCACCCCGCTCACGAAAACAGCTTCTGAAAAACAGAAGAAAGCAAAAGGAGAAACTGCTATGGAAATGCCTTTCGTCAGCATCATCGTCCCTGTGTACAATGCCCAGAGCCACCTGAGCCGCTGCCTCGAAAGCATCTGCGGGCAGGAGTACAAGAACCTCGAGCTCATCGTCATCAACGACGGCTCCAAAGATAAGAGCCTGCCCGTCTGCGAGGAGTTCCGCAAAAAGGACAGCCGCATCCTGCTGGTGGACAAGGCAAACTCCGGCGTGTCCGACACCCGGAACCTCGGCCTGAAGCTTGCCGGCGGCAAGTACGTCCAGTTCGTGGACAGCGATGACTACATCGCCCCGGACTACACCGCCCGGCTGGTGGAGGCGGCAGAGAAGACCGGTGCCGACCTCGTCATCTCGCCCTACACCATGGTCATCCCCGCCGGGGCGTCGAAGCCGGAACAGGTGCTGGAAAAAATCCAGGACGACCTCGGCGTCATGCATGTTGCACGCCCGCCGGAGAACCGGGAATACGGTTTCCTGCCCGAGGGCGTCTACGACAAGGACACCTTCGCCCGCCGCCTGATGGACAAGCCTGCCTCTTACTTTTACAGCGTGCTCTGGAACAAGCTCTACCGCCGCGACATCCTCACCCGGCACGACATCCGCTTTACCAGCGAGATGCGCTGGGCCGAAGACCTCGTGTTCAACATGCAGTATATCCAGTACGCCGAAGTCTTTGCGTCCATCCCGCAGCCCGGCTACTACTACGTCCAGAACCCTCAGAGCATCTGCCACACCCAGATAAAGCCCGCCACTCTGGTGCAGAACAAGATCCAGGTGTTCCACTACTACAAGGACCTCTACACCCGGCTTGGGATGTATGAGCAGGTGCGGCCCCAGCTCTACAAATTCCTCATCGACATTGCCGAGAGCACTTACCCCTCCGGCCCCTTCAAGAAGGTCATCGACGAGGCGAAAGCCTACTGGAAAGAGCACAAGGCAGAGATCTCATCCTAAAGAAAAGCGGGAGGCCCCTGCGGGGCCTCCCGCTTTTTTATTTACGCTCCGATGGCGGCACACTTCTTAGCCAGCCAGTCGCGCTCGTCCTCGGTCAGGCGGGGAGCCAGCTTCTCGAAGACCTCGCGGTGGTAGGCGTTCAGCCAATCCAGCTCGTCGCGGCTCAGAACGCCCGGGACGATGGGGGAGGTAGCGATCGGCACGAACATGATAGGGCGGAATGCTAGGAACTCGCCGTACTGGTTGGATGCTTTGTGGTAGCACTCCAGCTCATTCTCGATGCGGATGCCGACGACGCCGCCCTCATAGACGCCCGGCTCGTCGGTGACGATCATGCCCGGCTTGAAAACGGTGGTGTTGCGGCCGTTCAGGGCGTGGGGGCCTTCGTGGACGTTGCCCACGTGGCTGACGCTGTGGCCGGTGCCGCAGCGGTAGTTGATGAGGTGGCGCCACAGCGGCTCACGGGCGATGGTGTCCAGCATATGGCCGTCGCAGTAGTCCAGCCAGACAGCCCGGGCGATGTCGATATGGCACTGTAAAGTCCAGGTGTAGAACAGGCGCTCGTCCTCCGTCAGCTCACCCAGCGGGTAGGTGCGGGTGATGTCGGTGGTGCCGTCCATATAGGTCGCGCCGCTGTCCACCAGCAAAAAGCCCTTCTGCTCGAGCTTTGCGTGGTCTTCCTCAGTGGCGTGATAGTGCATCATGGCGGCGTTGGGGCCGTAAGCTGCAATGGTGCCGAAGCTCTCAGTCAGGAACTTGTCCTGTGCGCTGCGGTACTTGTGGAGGATCTCGTCGATGGTCAGCTCGGTCAGCTCTTCGCCGGCAGCCAGACGGTTCTCCAGCTCGATCTGGAAGCGCACCATAGCCACGCCGTCGCGGATGTGAGCTTCGCGGGTGTGAGCCAGCTCGACTTCGTTCTTGACGCCCTTCATGGGCAGCAGGGGGTCGGCCTCGTCCTTGACGGTCAGAGCCGGGTTGGCCTGCAGGGTCTGGTAAACAGCGTAGTTGACGGAAACGGGGTCGGCCAGAACGGTCTGCTCTTCGGCCTGGGCGGCGAGGAAGGTAAGCACATCGTCGTACTCAGCCAGCTCCACGCCGTTCTCCTTCAGCTCCGCAGCAGCCTCAGCGCTGACGCGGGCGGTGTCGATGAAGAGCGTCGCCTTATCGGGGGTCACATAGCAATAGGCCATGGCATAGGGGGTACACTGGATGTCCATGGCGCGGAGGTTGAGCAGCCATGCAAGGTTGTCCAGCTTGCCCACCAGCTGTGCGGTGCAGCCCAGCTCAGAGAGCTTCGCACGCAGCTGGCCCAGCTTCTCGGCAGGGGAGAAGCCTGCGTACTCTTTCGGCAGGAGCCATGCCGGGGTAGCGGGCAGGGCGGGACGGCCCTCCGTCCACAGCTCGTCCTCGAGGTTCAGCAGCTTGATGGTGCCTTTCTTAGCGTCCAGTTCTTTCTGCAGGCTGCGCACCAGACCGCAGGAAGCAGTCAGGCCGCAGAGGCCCAGCTTGCCGCCCTCGGGCAGGACTTTGCCGCAGTACTGCTCGGCGGTCGGCACGCCCGGCTCGCCCATCCGCATCAGCTGGATCTCCGTGCCAGCGATCTCCTTCTCGGCCTGCACGAAGTAACGGCCATCGGCCCAGACAGCGCTCTCGGTCATGGTGACGACGAAGTTGGAGTTTTCGCCGTGGAAGCCGGAGAAGTAGGTCAGGGCAGTGTAGTGGTCGGGCATATACTCGCTGGCGTGCGGGTCTCCCACCGGGATGAGGTAGACGTCCACACCGTTTGCCTTCATGGCCTCGCGCAGGGCGGCCAGACGCTCGGGAACGGTATTCATGCTCATGTCAAAAAGCCTTCTTTCTTTATTCTGCCGGAAAAACGTCCGGCGGCGATGGTTTGCTGTACCTTATTGTATCATTCCGGGGCGCAGAATGCAATTCGCAGGTACCATTTTGGTCCTGCCGCCCGAAAACGCAAGCAAATTGCAAAAAATGTTACAAATTTCTCATCAAAAAGGCCGGTTTGCCATTGACAGCCTTGTTATAATAGGAGTGTAGGAATTTTTCCGGGTCAGCACTCAGCGGCCCGGACTGCTTGTAAGGCCAGACAGGCCTGCTGGGCAGCGCCTTTGCGGCGTCTGCATAAAAGAAAGAGGCATTTCAGACTATGACCAAGATCGATATTTTCTCCGGCTTCCTTGGCGCCGGTAAGACCACCCTTATCAAGAAGCTCATCAAAGAGTCCTTTGCAGGCCAGAAGGTCGTGCTCATCGAGAACGAGTTCGGCGAGATCGGCATCGACGGCGGCTTTTTGAAGGAGTCCGGCATCCAGATCAATGAGCTGAACGCCGGCTGCATCTGCTGCTCTCTGGTGGGCGATTTCCGCGCCGCTCTGCAGCAGGTGGTGGAGCAGTACCACCCCGACCGCATCGTCATCGAGCCCTCGGGCGTGGGCAAGCTGAGCGATGTGACCCGCGCCGTGGAGGGCGTGGCGGAGCATCTGGACGTGCAGCTGAACAGCTTTGTCACCGTGGCCGATGTGAACAAGGTCAAGATGTATATGAAGAACTTCGGTGAGTTCTACGACGACCAGATCAGCCACGCAAGCTGCATCATCCTGAGCCGCACCCAGAACGCCACCGAGGAAAAGATCGCCGCCGCTGTGGCCATGCTGCGTGAGAAGAACCCCACCGCCACCATCGTCACCACTGCCTGGGACGCCCTGACCGGCGAGCAGATCCTGAAGGCCATGTCCACCAAGGACGACTTCAAGGCTGAGCTGATCGCCATGGCTGCCAAGGCCAACGAGGAGCACGCCCACGAGGACGAGGAAGAAGAGCACGAACACCATCATCACCACGACCACGATGATGAGCATGATGAGCATTGCTGCTGCGGCCATCACCATGACCATGATGACGATGATGAAGACGAGCACGAGCATCATCACCATCACGACCATGATGACCACGACGATGATGAAGACGAGCATGAGCATCATCACCACCACGACCATGATGACCACGACGAGCATTGCTGCTGCGGCCATCATCACCACCATCATCATGACCACGACGCCGATGAGGTCTTCACCAGCTGGGGCGTCGAGACGGCCAAGAAGTTCTCCAAGGCTGACATTGAGCACGCCCTCACCGAGCTGGACACCGGCAATTACGGCATGATCCTCCGCTCCAAGGGCATCGTGGACGGCGGCGCAGACGGCTGGCTGGAGTTCGACTACGTTCCCGGCGAGTGGGAAGTCCGCGCACGCGGTGCAGATGTCGGCGGCAAGCTGGTGGTCATCGGCTCCAAGCTGGATGAAAAGGCCATCGCCGCACTGTTCGGCTGCTGATCGACCCTGAAAGGATAAAAGATTATGGCAAATGAGATCCCGGTTTACCTGTTTGTGGGCTTCCTCGAGAGCGGCAAGACCAAGTTCATTCAGGAGACTTTTGAAGACCCCAACTTCGACTCCGGCGACAAGACCCTTCTGCTGGTCTGCGAGGAGGGCGAAGAAGAGTACAATGAGAAGAAGTTCGCCTTCCCCGGCGTGACGCTCTACAACCTCGAGGACAAGGCTGAGCTGAACCCCCAGAACCTCGCAAAGCTGGCCAAGGAGGCCGACGCAGGCCGCGTGGTCATCGAGTATAACGGTATGTGGATGCTGCAGGACCTGGCAAACAATCTGCCTGAGAACTGGATCGTCTACCAGTGCATCGCCACCGCCGACGGCACCACCGCGCTGACCTACGCCCGCGACAACTCCATGCGTGCGCTGATGCTGGACAAGATCGCCCGCAGTGAGCTCATCGTCTTCAACCGCGCCGAGGCCGTCAACAACGACGCCGCCCGTCAGGAGCTGCACAAGCTGGTGCGTCAGGCATCCCGCAAGTGCGACATCGCCTACGAGTTCAAGGACGGCAGCGTGGCTTACGACGACATCCCCGACCCGCTGCCCTTCGACATCAACGCCCCGGTCATCGACATCCCGGACGACGATTACGGCATCTGGTATATGGACTGTCAGGACGAGCCCCAGAAGTACGCGGGCAAGACCGTCAAGTTCCTCGCACAGGTCTGCCAGACCAACCGCGCCGGCAAGAACAGTTTCGTGCCGGGCCGGTTCGCCATGACCTGCTGCGTGCAGGACATCCAGTTCGTGGGCTTTCCCTGCAGCTACGACGGCTACAAGGCCCTCGAGCAGCGGGCATGGGTCAAAGTGACCGCAAAGGTCGGCTATAAGTTCCATAACATCTACCGCGGCAAAGGCCCGGTGCTCACCGCACTGTCGGTGGAGCCTGCCGAGAAGCCGCTGAACGATGTTGTCACCTTCTCCTAACTGCAACATAACCAAGGAGGTCATGGCATGAAAGCAATCTTCCGCATTCTGGGTACTGCCGCCGCTGTGGCGGCCACCGGTGCCGCCATCGTCATCATGGACAAGCTCCTGAACGAGAAGGCCGCACCCATCATCGAATCCATCGAGTTCCCCGAGGAAGCCGAAAAGGACGACGCAGAGGCCGCCAAGACCGCCGAGGCATACGCCGAGGGTGAGGCCAAGGCAGAGGCCGAAGCCGCCGCACCGGCAGAAGAGACCGCTCCCGCTGAGGAGCCCGCTGCCCCTGAGACGGAGGCAGCGCCCGCTGAGGCCGCAGAGCCTGTGACCCTGCCCGACCTGAGCGAAGAGCGCCCGGTCTGTGACCCCGAGGCTCCGAACCCGAACCCCGTGGAGGCCGGCCCCGCCGTCGCCCCCAAGGACGAGAACGGCAAGTTCGACGCCACCAAGATCGCTGACGCCAGCGATTTCGGCGACTGGGAAGAGCAGGGCTGCAAGGGCTGATCTCCCGTAACAGCAAAGAGGACGATGCATAACGCATCGTCCTCTTTTTTCATTCGCCTCTTGCCAGCTGCTGCAGCTTTGGCTTGTCCAGCACCTGCACCCCGCCGCGGTACAGCCGCACCCAGCCCTCCTGCGCGAAGTATTTGAGCATCCGGCTCACCACCTCGCGGGCAGAGCCCATGTACTTTGCCATCTGGTCGTGGGTCATGCGGAGGTCCGCGCCGCCGGTCTTGGCAAGCTCGTCGGTCAGAAAAATGGCAAGCCGCCGGTCAGCACTCATGAACAAGATCTGCTGCATCGTCCACATGGTATCGGAAAAGCGCTCTGCCGTCATCTGGTAGGCGTAGCAGCGCACATAGACGTTTTCCTGCATCAGCTGCCGGAAGATGCCCGCGCTGATGCACAGCGCTTCGGTGTCCTCCTCGGCATCGATGTAGAGGTCGATGTTCACCGCGTCCATCACGCAGGAGGCAGACAGGATGCACACCTCCCCGCCGAACAGGCGGTACAGTGTCACGTCCCTGCCGTCCTCGGACAGTAGATAGGAGCGCAGCTGCCCGCTGCGCAGCAAAAGGATGCCCACACAGCTTTCCAGCGGGCTGTGCACCCGGGCGCCCTTGGCGTAGTGCACCGGGCGGGTAAAGCGGCACAGCCGCTCCTGTTCTTCCGGGGTCAGCTGCTCCCAGAACGGAAACGCACAGGCAAGGCACCGGGCGTGCGGAGATGCTTCTGCCATACGGTTCACCCCTTTCGCAGCGCCTTGGCGGCTTCCGTGCCCGCCAGTGCGCCCTCGTAAACGGCCTTTGCCACCTGCAACAGCCCGCCGGTGCAATCCCCGGCGGCGTACAGACCGGGCACGGTGGTCTGCATTTTGTCGTCTACCACGATGCGGCTGCCCTCTACGGCAGCGCCCAGCTTTCGGGCCAGTGCGGTACTGCCCGCCACGCCCAGCGCCACAAATACGCCGGATACTGCCCGCACCGCGCCGTCTGCCAGCTGCACGCCGGTGACAGCCTGCTCGCCCAGAATGGCTTCCACCTTCTGGGTGCAGACGCTCACCTCGGGCGGGAAGTCTGCGGTCAGGGCTGCGCCGTTCGTCAGCAGGGTGACGCTTTTTACCACCGGCAAAAGCGCCTGCACCTCATGCAGGGCGTACTCGCCGCTGCCCAGCACCGCCACGTCCTTTCCGCGGTAGAAAAAGGCGTCGCAGGCGGCGCACCAGCTTACGCCGTGGCCTTCCAGCCCGGTCAGCCCCGGGATGCGGGGCACCGCGCGGGAAGCACCCGTTGCCAGAATGACCGCGTCTGCCGGGTACGCGCCTGCCAGCGTTTCCACGGTCAGGCGGTCGGTCCATGTCAGCCCCACGGCCTCGGTCTGCACGAATTGCACCCCCAGCCGCCGGGCGTTCTCGATGCTGCGGCGTTCCAGCTCTGGCCCGGAGACCGGCTGGGCGAAGCCGTAATAGTTTTCGATCTTTTCGGCGCGTGCCAGCGCCCCGGAGCCCTTGGTCAGCACGGTGGTCTGCACCCCGGCGCGCACGGCGTACAGGGCAGCGGACACCCCCGCCGGGCCGGAACCTACGATAACGATGTTGGACATGGTGTTGCTCCTTTGCATGGTTCTTTTCCCTTATTATACACCAGAGCCGCGCAGATTTCTGTGACCGGGTCGCAAAAACTTTTTGGGCGGCGGGCACTGTTCAAGCTCCGGGGCGTGTGCTATACTGTTGTCATGTTGAAATTACTGCCACAGGGGGCTTTTGCTTTATGTCCAAACAACGTCTGCTTTTTATCACCACCGGCGGCACCATTGCCAGCGTGCGCACCCAGCAGGGGCTAAAGCCCGTGCTTTCCAGCGAGGAGCTGCTTGCGCATCTGCCGGAATTGAAGGAGCTGTGCTGCCCGGAAACGCTGGCGCTGTGCAGCATCGACAGTACCGACCTCGGACAGGAGCACTGGCTCATGATGGCACGCGCCATTCAGGAAAACTACGCCTTGTACGATGGCTTTATCATCTGCCACGGCACGGATACGCTGGCGTACTCTGCGGCGGCGCTCTCTTATCTCATCCAGAACGCGGATAAGCCCATCATCCTCACCGGCGCGCAGCAGCCCATCTCCAACGAGATCACGGATGCCAAGAAAAACCTGCGGGACAGCGTGGTCTGCGCCATCGACCCGGGCAGCCGGGGCGTGATGGTGGTGTTTGGCGGGCACGTCATCGCGGGCACCCGCGCCAAGAAGAACAAGACCATCAGCTACGACGCCTTTGCCTCGGTCAACTTCCCGGAATTGGCGCTGGTGCAGGGCGACCGGCTGGTGCGGTACATTCCCTCGCCGTGGCCCACCGGCCCGGTGGAGTTCAGCCGCACGCTGGACAGCCGGGTGTTCCTGCTCAAGCTGACCCCGGGCATGTCCCCGGCGCTCATCCCGGAGATCTTCCACCTGTACGACTGCGTCATCGTGGAAAGCTTTGGCGTGGGCGGCATCCCGCAGCAGCTGATGGACGCCTTTGCCGCCGGGCTGGGCGACTACGAGACCACCCACAAGGTGCTCATCATGACCACGCAGGTCACCTACGAGGGCAGCGACGTGGGCGTGTACGAGGTGGGCAAGCGGGTGCGCAACCGCTTCCGCTTTTTGGAAGCCCACGATATGACCATCGAGGCGGTGGTGACCAAAAGTATGTGGCTGCTGGCACAGAACTGCGAAAGCTTTGACCAGCTGCAGCAGCGGTTCTACCGTCAGGTGAACTTTGACACCTTTTATCACTGAGCCGCGCGGACGCGGGACGATTTTCAGCGGAAAAGTATTTTTATTTACAGCAAAACGCAAAAGCAGCCAGACCGGACGGTCTGGCTGCTTTTATAGCATACAAAAATATTTTACTCTACCTCTTCATCCGCGAAGATCCACAGCACCTCGTTGATGTGGGAGCCGCTGCGGGAGTAGGGGGTCACACGGATGCAGAAGCTGCGGCCATCCGTCTTGCGGTAGCGGTGCTCCAGCAGGTTGCTGCTGAACACGGTGCTGCGCACAAGGCCGAAGTCCAGTAGATCCGCAAAGCCGTCCCGGTCTTCCGGTGCCACCAGCGTGTCGCGGTAGTTGGTCAGTGCGGCGCGGAAGGAGCCGCCGCAGGTATCCAGAATGGACTGGAAGTAGTCCGGCACAATGATGGGGCGCACGGTATCCTCCTGCAGATCCACCACGAATACGGTCTTGTACTTGGGGGCAAGCACCTTCAAAAAGTGCTCGGCGTCCCGCTTTTCCTGCAGGGTACGCTCCATCTTTTCATTCAGACCCTCCAGCTGGCGGGCGCGGCCGTTGTGGTCGTAGTATGCCTGCCGGTCCTGCCGCATGGCAGCCTCGGCCTTGGCGACAGCTTCGTCCAGATGGCGCAGGTCGGCGGTCTGCTGGATGCCTACGGAAATAACATAGTCCTTTTCCTTCAAAAAGGCGCGCATCCGGTCCGCAGTGCTCCACACGCTGTAAGGCGGCTCGTTGGGGGTCAGGATGACAAATTCATCGCTGCCGATGCGGTACACCCGGCTGGTGGCAAAGAACTTGCGGGCGGCATTTGCCAGACAGCACAGCAGGGTGTCGCCGCTGCGGTGACCCAGATGCTCGTTTACCTCGTGCATCCCGACCACATCAATGTAGGTGCACACCACGGATTCGTACCCGCTGTTGGGCAGCTCCCGCAGGTCGGCTTCGTACCGGCTGCGGTTGGCAAGGCCGGTCAGGGTATCGTGGCTGTAAGAGAAGTCCAGCTCCTCGCTGAGCTGGTCGGCCTGTGCATCATTGCGCACCAGCACGGTCGCCCACGGGTTCTGGGCACAGCAGCCCCGGCAGGGCAGCACCTCTGTGGTGACCCAGATATACTGGCCGGACACATTCTCGCGGTAGCGGTAGAACTCCGGCGCAGTGGCGTGGTACAGCACAGAGCGCAAGGCCTCCAGATCGGTCTGCTCCAAAAACAGGTCTGCGTCCTCTTCGTGCACGATCTTCTCGTTCACCAAGCGGTCGCAGTAATTGACAAAATCTTCTTCTTTTTCCAGATCTGCACCCAGCAGGCGGGCGTCCCGCTTGATCACCCGGTACGCACCGGTGGCAAGGTTCAGCAGCGAGATCTCCAGCACGTTGTCGGTAAAGATCTGGTAGGCCTGCAAGGCCAGCGCGGTCTTTTCGGTGCCCGGGTTCTCCACCCGGCGGTCGCGGCGCATCAGGTCGCGGCGCAGATCCCAGTAATCCTGATTGGTGGGATCTGCCAGCAGTTTTTCGGCGTTTTCCACCGGCATGGGCTTGAAGAAGTAGTAGCCCTGCGAATACAGGCAGTCTGCGGCTTGCAGCATGGACACCTGCTCCGGGGTCTCCACACCCTCGGCGATGATGGGCAGGTTCAGCCGGTGTGCCATATCCACCACCGACTCCACGATCTGCACGCCCTTGCTGCGGTTCTCCTGATTCATGTCGATGAGCTTCATGTCCAGCTTGATGGCATCGACGTTGGTATCCTTGAGCATATTCAGCGAGGAATACCCGCTGCCGAAGTCGTCCATCATCACCGAGAAGCCCTTGCGGTGCAGGCCCTGAATGGCGCTTTCCACCATCTGGGTGTCCTCGGCTACCATGGTCTCGGTGATCTCGGCCAGCAGGAGCTTTGGCTCCAGCTTATATTTTTCCACCAGATCCGCAAAGATCTGCGGCACATCCAGATTGAGGATATCCTGCACCGAAACGTTTACCGATACCGGCACAAGGTTGCTGCCGCTCTCCTGCCACTTCTGCAAAGTCTGGCAGACGGATTCCCAGATGTACTGGTCCAGCCTTGTCACAAGGCCGGTGCGCTCCAGCAGCGGCATGAACTCGGCAGGGGGAACACAGCCCCGGGTGGGATGGTTCCAGCGCACCAGTGCCTCCATGCCCACGATGGCGCGGGTGATGCTGTTGCACTTGGGCTGCAAAAAGAAGCAGAATTCGTGGTTATCCAGTGCGCGCTCCAGCTCGCCCAGCAGCTGCTGCTGTTCTTTCAGCTCGTTGAGCATGGTGGGCTCAAAGCGGTGCAGGTAGCCGCTGTCGGTCGTCACACCGGCGATCTGCGCGTAGTTGCACAGGGTGGCGGCATCTGCACCGGGGTTTGCCTGCACAGGGCACACGCCCATTACCATAAAGAAGGTGACATCCTGCCTTCCGGCAGCCATGCAGGCCTGCAGCGTGGCAAGCACGGCGGTCTGCTCGGCCTTTTCGTCCGGCAGGCACAGGAAAAAGTCATCGTTTCCAAAATAGCCCACAGGATAGCCGGTCTGCCTGCTGTAACCCAGCAGACAGTTTGCCACAGTTTCCAGCAGAGCATCGCCCTTTTCGGTGCCGTAAAGCTCGTTATAAAGCTTGAAGTGCTGGATATCCACAGCGGCAACAGCCCATTCTGTTCCCTGATGCGCGGTCAGGAATGTATGCAGGGCCTGTAAAAATGCGTCTTTGCGGTCGATCCGCCCCAACGCAGCAGATGCCGGTGCGGCGGCATCTGTTTTGGTCTTTCGTTCCTCTGACATAACGATTCCTCACAATTTGGATAGTTTCAATACGGATAAGCCGATTGCGGTCGGTTTGTATACTTTATAATCAGTATAACACGGTTTAAGTCGTTTTGAAATAGTTTTTTCACACTTTTTAACAACATTATTCGAGCGAAGTGCAACAAAAATGCCACACACGGCGGAGCCGGTGCGGCATTCGGGGTCATTTGGTATTCTTGTTGTCGTCCTTGTTTTCCTGTTCGGCGCGGCGCAGCATCTCCCGCAATGTGGGCAGACTGCGCAGCTTGCTGCCGTGCCGGAGCTTCGGGTAGGCACGCAGCATACGGCGCGGGCCCACGATGCGGGGGGTGCGCAGCAGCTGCGCCTGCATTTCCTCGCTGCGGGCTTGCAGCTCTGCGGCCAGCTGTTCCAATTGCAGCAGCTCGGCGGCGCGCTCGGCAGTGCCTTTGGCGGCAAGACGTGCGGCGTTGGCAGCTTCGGCAGCGTTCAGGCGGGCGTCCTCGCTGGCGCGGCGGGCAGCCTCGGTAGCCTCGGCAGCCTTGGCGCGGATGGCAGCCATGGTCTCACGGGCAGAGGGGCGCTTTCCGGCAGCATCCCGCGCTTCGGCGGCGGCAAGCTTGAATTGCAGCCGTCCCTCGTCCAGCTTCTTGTCGGCGTTCAGGGTGGTGGTGCCCAGCAGCTGGGTCATGGCATCGCTGACGGCGTGGATACTGTCGCCCAGCTGCTCCATGGTGTCCAGCGTATCGGCCAGCGCAGAAGCAGCAATGGCGGTAGCCACCACGTCCGCCGCGTACACGGCGTACAAAAAGCACATGAGGATAACCCCCACAAAGGGCGGGATCAGGTCTACAAGGTCAGCCACCACCGGGTGCACGATACGCATGACCACCAGCGTGCCCACACCCCACAGCAGGCAGAATTCCAGACAGATATAGCCCCCGATGTTAAAGGGAAAATCGCTGTAATCCCACCAGCGAGTGTGGTAGATCTTATACAGCGCCCAGCCGCCCGCCAGTTCCAGCGCACTGGGCAGGATGACGCCGCCTATATACAGCAGCAGGATGCTGTGCTGCAAGGGCGTAAGGGCAAACAGCACGATGATCATGCCAAAGCCGTAGATGGGGCAGACCGGGCCGTTGAGAAAGCCCCGGTTCACCAGCTGACCGGTGGTGGCGGCGGCATAGATGACCTCCAGACACCAGCCTATGCAGGAATAGATCAGGAAATAGGCCAGAATATGGTACAGCGAAAAGCCACATACCACGGTATCGGTAAGAAAGCTTACCATAGGCACCTCCGTTCTTCAGTTCTGTTTGGATACGATCTTATATTCGTCCCCCGGCTCAAAAAAGGGACAGGCAGCGGTATTGTGCGCAAGATAGCGTGCCATCTCGTCCTCGTCCAGCGCAGCGCCCTGCGCGCAGTAATAGCTGCCGTATTCGTCCTGAACATTATTCAGGCACAACTCACAGGGGTCAGACATTTCCTTCGCCTTCCTGCGTGGCGGCTTCGGCAGCGGCAGCTTCGCGTGCCATCCGCTTGAGCACCTTGGGGTCTACCCATGTCACGCTGTCGGCACCGGGCTTTTTGCGGGCAATGAGTGCCTTGATCTTGATGCCCATTTCGGTGAACATGCCCTCGTGCTCGGTGCGGATGTTCCATTCCGGCTCGTTCTCGTGGAGGTCGTAGGTGATCCACTCGATGTCGTAGCCGGAAGCGGGGAAATACTCCACGCTGTCCCGGAACAGATCATCGTCGTCGGTCTTGAAGTAGATCTCGCCGCCGTCCTTCAAAAACTCGCGGTAGGCGATCAGCTGGCGCGGGTAGGTAAGGCGGTGCTTGTGGGAGGAGTCGTTCTTGCTCCACGGGTTGCAGAAGTTGATATAGATGCGGCTGACTTCATCCTCCGGGGTGATGACGCCCTTGATGCGCTCGATATCGGTGCTCATGATCTTGACGTTGTCGATAGGGCGTCCGGCTGCCTGATAGGCGGCTTCGATCTTGCGCTTGGCAAGGATGAGCACCTTATCGGTGATGTCGATGCCCAGATAGTTATTTTCCGGGTGGGCGCAGGCCAGCTGAGAGATGAAGCCGCCCTTGCCGCAGCCCAACTCCAGAATAAAGGGCTGCTCCGGGCGGGCATACTGGCCGTGCCATTTGCCGCCCCAGATGAGGGGCTCGTGCACATGGAAATCCGCGGCCATCAGTTCGTCGTGGGCATAGGGTTTGAAACGCATTCTCATAGTTTGTTGTTCTCCTTCAAAAATCTCTCCACCTGCTCCGGGGTGGCGGCGCAGCTGCCCTGACAGATGCCGGGCTTGCCGCCGCCGCGTCCGTTCAGGGCGGCGTTCAGTGCTTTGGTCAGGGCGCGCACATCGCCGTCCCGCCGGGCAAGGCAGTAACCGGTGCCCTTTTCGGTGGGGGTCAGAGCGGCGCACAGGCCGGTGGTGGCCTCGGTCAGACGGACAGCCAGCCGATGCAGCCCGTCCGGGTCCAGCCCCGGCAGGGTGCGGATGGCATCCGCATCGGGTGCGGTCAGCTGCGCAAGGGCGTCAAACAGCTGGCTGCACAGTCCAAAGTGTGTAAACTTGAGTGCAGTATACTCATCGTAGACCCGGTGCACCGCCACAGCGGTCTGGTCGGCCTTGGCAGAAAGCAGCGCGCCGATCTCCGCCTGCCGGGCGCGCATGGCCTGCGCCGCCGCCAGCGCACGGGCACCGCACACCACGCTCAGCCGCACACCGCCCTTGTAGTTCTCGCTGGCAAGGATCTTGATCTGCCCCACCTGACCGGTGGTGCGGGTGTGGGTGCCGCAGCAGGCGCAGACGTCCGCACCCGGGATGGTCACGATGCGCACCTGCCCCTCGATCTCCTTTTTGGAGCGGTAGACAAGGGCGGCAAGCTCCTCCCGGGTGGGGTAGCTGATGAGCACCGGCACATCCTGCCACACGATGCGGTTGGCGGCAAGCTCCGCCTGCCGCAGCCCCTCGGGGCTGATGGGCACACTGGTGTCCATGCGCACCACCTCGGTGCCCACATGGAAGCCCACGTTCTCTGCCCCGAACATCTGGTGCAAAATGCCGGAAAGGATATGCTCGCCGGTGTGCTGCTGCATCTTATCGAACCGCCAGTCCCAGTCGATGCAGCCGGCAACGGCTGCGCCGGGCGCTGCGGCAGCGGGCAGGGCATCCACCGTATGCCAGATGACGCCCGCCTGCTCGTGGACGTCCGACACCCGCAGCACCGTGCCGTCCGGCAGGGTCAGCGTGCCCCGGTCGGCGGGCTGACCGCCGCCCTCCGGGTAGAACACCGTGCCGTCCAGCGCGATGCGCCCGCCGCCGGTCTTTTCGTCCGGCTCTGCGGCAAGGATGACGCTTTCGCACCCGGTGCGAAAAGCGTCCTGCTCAAAATATTTTTCTGTGCGCTGCATCGCGCGAGTACCTCCTGTAAAATAGAACGATTAAAAATGGGGGAGCGCTCGCCCTCTCAGGCGCTCCCGCGCCAGCTCCCCCAAAGGGGGAGCCAAGCCGTTACGTTCGTTGCTAAAGTGTTAGAAGAGACGAGGAAGTTTCCGGCAGTGCTCTTGCCTCTCCCTTTGGGAGAGGTGGATTTGCGAAGCAAAGACGGAGAGGGCGCACGCCGTTAGCCCTGTCACTAAAGTTTCAGACGCAACAAGAAACTTTCCAACCATGCCAAAGGCTCCCCCTTGGGGGAGCTGCTGAGCGCAGCGAAGCTGAGGGGGTACCCCATAAAAACCAGTATACCACGATTTTTGCCTGTGGAAAATAGTTTACAGTTATGTTATGATAGGAAACAACGAATATTCCCGAAAATTGACAGCGAGGAAGGTAACGGATCATGCGTGAAAGTGGTATTCTGATGCCGGTATCCAGTCTGCCCGGCCCTTACGGGATCGGCTGCTTTGGCAAGGCGGCATTTCAATTTGTGGATTTCCTGTCTGCGGCAGGGCAAACGATCTGGCAGCTGCTGCCGCTCAGCCCCACCGGCTACGGTGACAGCCCCTACCAGAGCTGCTCTGCCTTTGCGGGCAACCCCTATTTTGTGGACTTGGAAGCACTGGAAAAAGAGGGCCTGCTGACCGCCGCAGATCTCAAGGCGGAAAGCTGGGGCAAAGACCCGCTGGAAGTGGACTACGGCACCTTGTACGTCAGCCGCTTTGCAGTGCTGCGCAAGGCCTACGCCAACTTTTTAAAGCAGCGCCCCGTGCCCGGCTACGACACCCCCTACCCCGATGACTGGTACCGTTTCCAGTTTTTGAGCTGCGAGTGGCTGCCCGACTACTGCCTGTACATGGCCATCAAGCGGGACAACGGCATGGTGGATTGGCAGCAGTGGCCCGAGGCCCTGCGCCTGCGCGACCCCGCCGCCCTGGCTGCTTTTAAAGAGGAACACGCCGAGGAGATCGGCTTCTGGGCGTTTGTCCAGTACGAGTTCGACCGCCAGTGGCGCGCCCTGCACGCCTATGCCAAGAGCAAAGGCGTATCCATCATGGGTGATATTCCCATCTACGTTGCCGCCGACTCCGCCGATGCCTGGGCGGGCCGCGAACTATTTGAGACCGACGCCGACGGCAAGCCCCGCCGCGTGGCAGGCTGCCCGCCGGACTACTTTGCCGCCGACGGCCAGCTGTGGGGCAACCCGCTCTACGACTGGGAGTATCACCGCAGGACCGGCTATGCGTGGTGGATCAGCCGCGTGCGCCATGCACTGTCCATCTATGACATCCTGCGCATCGACCACTTCCGCGGCTTTGACACCTACTGGGCCATCCCGGCAGGGGAGACGACGGCCCGCAACGGGCGCTGGGAGCAGGGCCCGCGCATGGAGCTGTTCCGCGCACTGCACAATGCCCTGGGCAGCCTGCCCATCGTGGCCGAGGATCTGGGCGAGATGTTTGACTCGGTCCGTGAGCTGCTTGCGGAGAGCGGCTTCCCCGGTATGAAGGTGCTGCAGTTCGCCTTTACCGGCGAGGACAGCGTGGACCTGCCCCACAACTACCCGCGCAACTGTGTGGCCTACCCCGGCACCCATGACAACAACACGCTGGCCGGCTGGTTTGCCGGGGAGCTGACCGCCGCCCAGCGCAAGCAGGCAACCGATTACTTTGCCCTGACCGGGCGGGAGGGCAATGTGCGCGGCCTGCTGCGCGGTGTGCTGGCCAGCGCGGCGGCGCTGATGGGCGATGCGTAGTTTGCGTGGATGTAGTCGAGCAGTGCGGTGGTCTTTTTCATCTGCGCGACACGCACGTCGTATGCCTTGGGCGTCAGCGTGGCGGCGTAATGCGTGACGAGGTGTGAAAGCAGCAGGTACGCCTCGCCCAGCAGTGCGAGGGACGCGCCCGCGTCTTTACTCTGATAGGCTTTGTACATCGCGTCAAAGCGGGCGCGCACCGCGCGGTCAGCAGGGATCACCGAGCGCAGCAGTACATTGCCGCCGCCCGCCGGGGCGAGCATCGCGGGGCTGACGATGAGGCAGAGATAATCCAGCTCTGCGTCGGCTGTGAAGGTGTGCAGGGAATTGCTGTTGACCGCGACGGTCTCGCCCGCGCG
>ERZ831979.1357-NODE-1357-length-21816-cov-3.899407_pt1 | contig 21816 bp, 22 predicted proteins | sample MGYA00519952_ERZ831979 | MGnify/ENA primary metagenome ERZ831979 (study PRJEB31850, sample SAMEA3708723) | human gut metagenome | biome: human gut; feature: human-associated habitat; material: faeces | place: China | collected 2014 ...
GGATGCGCTGCATCCGGCGGGGAGCTTTTCGTATTGGGCATTATTCCGTTGCTTCTGGCGTCTCTTCCGGCGCTGCATCCGCAGTCTCCTCCGGCAGGACCACCGGCACAAACTGCTTGGCGATCTTATTCTTGCCGGACTTGGCGCTGAAGTAGCCGATGATGCTGAACGTGAGCGCACCGACAAAGTTGACAAACAGATCCTGCATCGTGTCATACAGACCGACATCCAGATAACCGCCGAGACCAAGCGACTTGCCGTTCACAGCCACGTCCGTGATATTATCCACCAAAATAGGAATATTGTTGTTCGTCGGGTCGAGCGTCACGGAGGCGAAGGCGTGGATGATCGTATCCTTTTGCATATCCATGTGGAACAGGTAGTCCATCGAGAACTCAAAAAACTCCCACAGCACGCCGACCGTCATGGAAAAGCAGAACGCAACCAGCGCCAGAAACACCGGCGAGAGCTTGAAGTGCTGCGGCTTGTTGCGGTTGAGCAGGTCGACAAGCGCAAAGCCGAACGCCGCGCTGATAAAGCCCGTCGTCGTGTGCAGCATGGAGTCCCAATGCGGGTAGGTGATAAAATAGCTCTTGAGCTCGCCGAGGATCTCCGCGGCGAAAATGAACACAAGGATAATGATCTCCAGCGTGCTCGGCAGCTCGATGCGGAAGTTGCGTTCCACGAATCGCGGCAGCATGAACAGGATCAGCACCAGCACGCACACGAACGTGCTCTCATAGTTTTTATGAATGATCGTCATGACCATGACGCCGATGACGATCAGACGCAGGATCCAGTAGACGGCAACCACCGCCCGCTTCGGCTTGGTATTCAGATTCTCCTGCTCGGCCTGTTCCAGCTTCTCTACGATCTTCCGACGATCCATACGCGCTATCCTCTCTTTTCTATTTCTCACATGATCTCGGCCACGTCACGCCGCGGCGGGCGCATGCCGGCGGTCGACGCCGCGGCGCGCCGCGACATAGATGACCAGATACAGCACCAGCGACAGCGCAAGCGCTGCAAACACATCCAGAATGGAGTGCTGCTTGACAAACACCGTTGCCGAGCAGATGGCGACAGCGACGATAAGCGCCGGGATGCGTGCCTTCTTGAGATATTGGCTGTCAAACACCGCAGCCAGCACGCCCATACAGCCGACGACGTGCATACTCGGCAGGACATTCGTCGGGGTGTCTGCCGTATAGATCGCATTGACCAGCCAGCCGCAGAGATTGCTCGTGTCCACGACCGCGGGACGCAGGAGCTGGCAGTTCGGCCAGATCATGCAGATGGTCAGCGAGATGGAAAAGCCCGCAATGATGAACGCGCCATAACGGATGAACGCACGGCGGTCGTTCTTGAGCAGCATCACGACGACCGGGAAGATCAAAAACGGATACCAGAGCACATACGCCAGAATGAACCCCGGCAAAAACGGGATCTTATCGTCCAGCGGCAGATACGACACCCAGCAGCCGTCGGTCGTGGGGACCATACGCTCTGCCAGAGCGAACCAGATCAGATAAACCGGCACGTACAGCACCAGTAATACATATTTATGTTCCTGAATATACTTCTTCACAAAACCGTCTCCTTATTCATATCCGCGCGCAGCCGCGACTCAGGCGCGTGCCTCGATCTCCGTGATGCGGCTCAAAAGCCGAATCAATTCCCGCGTGTCCTGCTCGCCAAGCTGCCTGAGCACGCACTGCACATGCGCGCACAGCGACGCACGCGCCTGCTCCGCCGTCTGCCGGCCGAGTTCCGTCATGTGCACCACGACACGCCTCCGGTCGCAGCAATCGGTGCAGCGGCGCAGCATTCCCTTTTCTTCGAGCGCCCGCAGCATCGCCGCCGTGCGCGGCGCGCTCACGCCCAGAACCTCACGCAGTGCGCCCGGCGTGCTGCAGCCGTTTTGCGCGCTGAGATAGTCCAACAGGAAATTCTCGCCCTTAAGCGGCTCCTGCACACTCTGCGGGATGCAGGAACGGTTCAGAGAAGTGACCGCAAGCAGCATTTGCTCGGTCAGTTGCTGCAGTTCCATGATGCCGCCTCCTTTTTGTTAACCCCGTTAATCAGCATTTCGTAATGTTAACACTCCGCCCGGCGATTGTCAAACCCAATTAATAGGATTTCTGTGCTTTTGATCCGATGCTTATTTTCACGCGCTGCACCACTGCCGGACACATGGCGCCGCTCTGTGAAAAAAATGCGCAAACGGAAAAAAATTTTGGCACATTTGCAAAATGATGCAACATTTTCCGCGTCTCATGCATTATAGTTATTGACGAGCGATTATCAATGTGTTATTTTATGAATAGTCTGTAAACAATGCAGTTTTCACCCACAGCAACCGTTCCCCCGCACTCCCTCGCGATCTCTTTTTATCGATCACAAGCTAATGTGAAAGGCGGATGTAATCAACATGAAAAAAGCAACTCATCGCAAGCAGGCACTCATGATTGCCATCTTCTTGCTGGCATTCACGCTGTCACTGTTTTCGTTCGGCACGACCCCGGCGGCCGCCGGCGACGTGGCGGGCGTGAGCACGCACCTGTTTTTGACCGTCCTGCGCGACTATGACCACGATGCGGCCTTCTCCGTGACCTACACGGACGCGCTCGGCACGCACACGAAGCCCTATCATGCCGGCATGGAAGTGACGGCGTGGTCCCCCGTGACCATCACCTGCACCAACCACCATGTCTACGACTGGAGCATTGATGCCGATGTTCAGGAGGCCACCATCGTCGGCGTCGGCGGGATCACCTACCCCGGCGGCACGGGCATCCATGTCAAGGGCACGAATACCATCAAGGCGTTTGCCACGAACTTCGGTCTGCACTACATCAATATCGTTGTCATCCTCGGCGATGGCAATGATAACGGCGGCGACAACGGCGGTGATAACGGCGGCGGTGACAACGGCGGTGATAATGGCGGCGGCGACAACGGCGGCGATAACGGCGGCGGCGACAACGGCGGCGGCGATAACGGCAACGGCACCGACCCCAACAATCCGGACGGCAAAGACCCGAATGGCAATGATCCTGACGGGAATAATCCTGACGGGAATGGCCCGGATGGCAATAATCCGGACGGCAACAATCCGGATGGCAATAATCCGGACGGCAACAATCCGGACGGCAATAATCCGGACGGCAATAATCCGGACGGCAGCAAGTCGAACACCCCCAAGACCGGCGACACACGTCTGATCTGGCTGGTCATTGCGCTGGCAGTGATCTTCGTGGCGACCTTCGCTGCGACCTACTACAACCGCAGGAAGAGCAAGCACCACGGCGCCTGATCTTCACTCTCACGCAGTTAAAATGGGCAGCGTCAAATGACACTGCCCATTTTCTTATCAGGAGTAATGTATGAAAAAAACCGTTCTCATCGTCATCCGCGTCATCTGCATCGTCGGCTTTCTGGTATGCGCCGGTGTGCTCGGCTGGTACTGGCACAGTGACCGCAGTGACCGCGCCGTTGCCGAGGCGCTCGCCGCCGCGCATGACGCGGCCAGCGCAGCAGCCATTGAGCAGGTGCGTGCAGTTGCCGCCGACAATGCGGATACGATCGGCTGGCTGCGGATCGACGGCACCAACATCAACAACGTTGTCATGTTCGCCCCCGACACGCCGGGCAAGTACCTGCACATGGACTTCTACGGCAAGTGGTCGTACCGCGGCACGCTGTATGTCGCCGAAAACTGCGATGTGCGCACGGCGGACAACATCCTCATCTACGGGCACCACATGAAAGACGGCAGCATGTTCGGCTCCCTGATCTCCTACAAGGATGCGGCATTTCGCGCTGCGCACCCGATCGTGCAGTTTGACACGCTCTACGCCTCCCATTCGTATGAGGTCGTGGCCGCGATCGAAACGGAAATCCCCGCTGAGGGCTCTGACGCCTTTCGATATTATGACTGTGTCGGCACGGACGCGCAGCAGTTTGCGCAGTATTGCGCATTCATTGAAGAAAACTGCTGCTACGACACCGGCATCACCATCCAGCCCGGCGACCGGCTGCTGACGCTGTCCACCTGTGCATACCACACTGCAAACGGCCGCTTTCTGGTCGTGGCGCGGCAGATCGACTGAACGGGATCCGGTCCCTTATGCAGCAAAAACCCGCCATCCGATCGGATGGCGGGTTTTTTGATACAGTCTTACAGGGCAGCCTTCGCCTGCTCGCACAGAGCGGTGAACGCAGCGGGATCATGGATCGCAGTCTCGGAGAGCATCTTGCGGTTCATGTCGATGCCGGCCAGCTTCAGGCCGTGCATAAAGGTGGAGTAGTTCATGCCGTTGGCCTTGCAGCCGGCGCTGATACGGGTGATCCAGAGCTGACGGAAGTCTCTCTTCTTCTGCTTGCGGCCGACGTAAGCATAGCGGCCGGACTTCATCATCTGCTGGTTGGCCATCTTGTAGTGGCGGGACTTGTTGCCCCAGTAGCCCTTAGCCAGACCGAGAATCTTTTTTCTATGTTTGCGCGTCATCATCGCGCCTTTGACTCTTGCCATTGTTGTTTCCTCCTATTGTGCGGTCAATCCTTATTTATAAGGAATCATTTTTCTGATGGTCGCTTCAGTAGTCGCATCCGCATAAGTGGTGGAACGCAGACGACGGCAGCGCTTGGTGTCCTTCTTCGTGAGAATGTGGCTCTTGAACGCATGGGCACGCTTGACCTTGCCGTTCTTGGTGAGATTGAATCTCTTTTTCGCGCCACTGTGAGATTTCAGTTTGGGCATTGTATTGGCTCCTTCCTTGGTTTGCTTACTTCTTATTATTGGTGTTCTGCGCCTTGGGCGACAGGAACATAGACATATTGCGCCCCTCGAGCTTGGGCTGCTTGTCGAGGTTGGCGATATCCGCGCACTTGGCAGCGAAGTCGCGCAGCAGCTGCTCGCCGATGTTGGTGTGTGCCATTTCACGGCCGCGGAAGCGGATGGTCACCTTCAGGCGGTCGCCGCCCTGCAGGAATTTCTGGCCGTTTTTCAGCTTGGTGTTGAAGTCGTTCTCGCCGATGCCGGGCGACATGCGGATCTCCTTGACTTCGATCACATGCTGATTCCTTCTGGCCTCCTTCTCGCGCTTGGCCTGCTCAAAACGGTACTTGCCGTAATCCATGATCTTGCAGACCGGCGGATTCGAGCCCGGAGCGATCTTCACGAGGTCGAGGTCCTTTTCAATCGCGATCTCGAGCGCGGCAGCAGAGGACATAATGCCCAGCTGCGCACCGTCGGCGCCGATGACGCGGACTTCCTTGTCGCGGATTTCTTCGTTGATCTGATAGTTTGCAGTTGCGATACGAACACACCTCCATTGGTTGCATCGGGAGCGATCGCTCCAGAACAAAAAAGCACGGATGCCAAACACATCCGCGCGCATAAAACACATACAGCCCCCGTGGGGAGCAGGTTTTATTGACCGCGGACCGCCTTTGCGGCCGGGTGAGGCAGTCCATAGGACGCCCACTTTGTTGTCAGCTTTTATACTATAGCAGTCCCAACGCGGTCTGTCAAGTATTTTCTGTGTCAAAGCGCAAAAATGCGCTCAAAGCGGCTGGGAGCGGCACACCGGTGTGCCGCTCCCCTGCTTATGCCGGCTCAGTAAGTCGTGTCCTGCGTATCTTGCGCGTCCGGAGCGGCACTGGTCTGTGCAGCCTGCTCCTGCGCCATGGCGATCTTCACGACGCGGCTCGTGCCGAGCCGGTCTGCGCCGAGGCGAATGAACTCCTCCGCATCGGCGAGGCTCGCGATGCCGCCGGCAGCCTTGACCTTCACGTGCGGCGGGCAGCAGGCGCGCAGCAGACGTACATCGTCCGCCGTGGCGCCGCCGGTGGAAAAGCCGGTGGAGGTCTTGATATAGTCCGCACCGCTGTCGGAGACGATGCGGCAGAGCATGCGCTTTTCCTCCTCGGTCAGCAGGCAGCACTCGATGATGACCTTGAGGATACAGCCGCGGCTGGCCTCACGCACGGCGCGGATATCGGCCGCGACATCGTCCCAGCAGCCGTCCTTGACCATGGCCAGATTTACGACCATGTCCACCTCGTCAGCGCCGTTACGGATGGCCTCCGCCGCCTCGAACGCCTTGACGGCCGGAGTGTTGTACCCATTCGGGAAGCCGATGACCGTGCAGATGCGCAGCCGGTCACCGACATATTTCTTCGCCCCGGCGACATGGCACGGCGGGATGCACACACTGGCGCAGCCGTAGCGCATGCCCTGGTCGCAGAGGGCGCGGATCTCCGCTGCAGTGGCATCCACGCGCAGGAGCGTGTGGTCGCAGCGGGAAAGAATCTCTCGAAGTTCCATGATCGTTCATCCTTTCTGATGAGGCACAAATGATATTTGGTTATATTATACCGCGTCCGGCAGCTTTGTACAAGACGCATATTTTCCGCCGCCGGCACATAGGCTGTGATACCCAACAAGAGAGGTGCAGCACATGGACGAACTGGAACGAAACAATTATGCCGAGCTCTGCGGCACGCTGGCGGCGCCGCCCGCGCTGTCGCACGAAAACAGGCAGGAACGCTTTTTCACCTTCCCGCTCGAGATCCAGCGGCTCTCGGGCACGATCGACCGCGTGAACGTCGTCGTGCGCGAGCGGCTGCTGGCCGAGATGCCGCTGGAGGAATCGGCAAGGCTGTGCGTTACCGGTGATGTGCGCTCGTTCAACAACCGCCGCGGGCCGGGCGCAAAGCTGGTCATCACGGTGTTCGCGCGCGACATCGCGCCCTGTGACGAGCCGTATGACCGCAACCTGATCCTGCTCAGCGGCACGCTCTGCAAGCCGCCAAACCTGCGCACGACGCCGATGGGCCGCGACATCTGCGACCTGATGCTGGCCGTGAACCGGCACTACGGCCGCAGCGACTACCTGCCGTGCATCACCTGGGGCGCGCGCGCATGCGAGACCGCACTCTGGGACGTGGGCACGCGCGTGTCCCTCGAAGGGCGGCTGCAGAGCCGCAGCTACATCAAGGTGCTGGACACCGGCGCCGTCGAGCGTACGGCGTTCGAGGTGTCCGTACTCGACATCTGCCGGCTGTCGGCGCCGGGCGACTGAACGCACATACCGGCCAACAAAGCGCGCCCCGCAGATTTTTCTGTGGGGCGCCGGTCATTCTATCCATTTTATCATCCCGCGAGCGCGGACACGAGCACTTCGAAGCCCTGCACGCTGCCGTCCGCCGCCGTGCCCTGCCCACGCAGGACATAGATCGGATAGAGCGCATAGTCGCCCTCGGCATTGAACCCGGCGTTCATGTAATACGCCTGCTCGACCCCGGTGATCGTGCAGTCTGTGAGCTCCTGCGCGATATTCGCCGAGAAGTCGTGTGCATCCAACCGCGCCTGCACGGTCTTGGCGTCCGCCAGGCGGACGGTTTTGGTGCCGCCCTCCTTGAGCGGAGCATACTGCTGCGTCAGCGCCGTCACATTACCGTCCTTGTCAAAGGAGACGGAAATGTGATACTTTCCATACACCATCCGGCCGTTGACCTCCGGTGTCACATCGACCGTTTTGCTGCTCACGTTCGTCTCATAGGTCGCGCTGCTGAAGACGATCCGGGACGTGTCGGCGAGCTCCGGCTCAAACTTTTGCAGCCGCTCGCGCACGGTCTGCTCAAGCTGCGCGTCCGTCGGGAATTCGCTCAGGTCGCCCGGCGTCAGCTCCTCGGTCGGCGTGTAGTACTGGATGTAGCCGGTCTGCGCATCATACGAGAGCCGGTCGGCCAGCTGCGTCTGCATCGTGTCCGCGTCCATATCCAGCAGCGCGGCCGCCAGTGCCATGGAATACGCCTTGTCCACATAGCTTTTGTAAACCGTATCCCTTCCCTTATCCGGGAGCGTGATCGTATCCGGCAGCGTGAGATCCAGCGTCGGTTCCATGCCCGTGGTCGCCAGCACCAGCTTGCTGCGCGCGCCACAGGCACTCAGCGCCAGCAGCAGCGTCAGCACCGCCAGCAGCAGGCAGAGTCGTTTTCTTCGCGTCATATTCGGTCGCTCCTTTCTGAAAAACGCGCAAATTCCATTTCGCTTCCAGCTCCAGAATAACGCATGTGCCTGTATTTGTCAATTGATTTGCCAAAAAAACACAGAAGTCAGGAAGCGGCTTCTGTGTTTGATGCGCTGTTCACTTTTCCGGCACGATCTCGATCCAGTACCCGTCCGGATCCTCTATAAAGTAGATGCCCATGCCGGGATTTTCAAAGCAGATGCAGCCCATGGCCGCGTGCTTTGCGTGCGCGGCATCCATATCCGGCACGGTGAACGCGAGGTGAAACTCCCCCTCGCCGAGATCGTACGGCTGCGTGCGGTCACGCAGCCAGGTCAGCTCCAGCTGAAACGGCGAGTGCCCGTCACCCAGAAACACGAGCCGGAACGAGCCGTCGGATGCATCCTTCGTGCGCACGGGCTCCAGGCCGAGCGCATCATGATAAAACTGCACGCTGCGCGCAAGATCGAGGACGTTGAAATTGAAGTGATTGAAGGTAAACATACCGCGCCTCCCAAATAGAATCTCTGTGTCACAAGTATAGCGTCCGGCGCGCGCGTTGTCAAAGCGTGCGCGCAAAAAACTGTTGGAATTTCATGCCGCACACGGTATAATATTTATATCAGACTGGGATATTGGAGGCGCGCCATGAATACGACAGGACGCGCGCCCGGCTTTTTGACGAAGTCGGAGCTGCAGGAATTCCATACCGGTACGGCCGCGCACGCTTACCGCACGTTCGGCTGTCACGCCCTGCCCGGCACAACGGGGCACCGCTTTGCCGTCTGGGCGCCGCACGCGCAGCGCGTCGCGCTCGTGGGCGACTTCAACGGCTGGGACATAGACGCGACGCCGATGGACCGGCTGCCGGACGGCACATGGGTGCAGACCGTGGACGGGCTGCACGACGGGGCGCTGTATAAATACGCCGTCACCGGTGCAGACGGGCAGACGGTGCTCAAGGCCGACCCCTTTGCCGCGCACTGCGAGACAGGACCTGCCACGGCGTCGAAGGTCTGGTCGCTCGAGGGCTACGTCTGGCACGACCGGAGCTATCTGCGCCGCCGCGCCGAGCGTGATGTGTACCGCGCGCCGATGAGCATTTACGAGGTGCACCTCGGCTCCTGGCGCCGGCCGGAGACAGGTCTGCCGTGGTACCGCTCGGTCGCGGATGAATTGGCAGACTACTGCCGCGAGATGCACTACACGCACGTGGAGCTGCTGCCTGTGACGGAATACCCCTACGACGGGTCGTGGGGCTATCAGGTGACGGGGTACTACGCCCCCACCAGCCGCTACGGCACGCCGCAGGACTTCATGTATTTTGTCGACAAGCTCCACCGCGCCGGCATCGGCGTGATCATGGACTGGGTCCCGGCGCACTTTCCGAAGGACGCGCACGGACTCGCGCGCTTTGACGGCACGCGGCTCTACGAGTGCAAGGAGGCACGCATGGCCGAGCACCCGGAATGGGGCACGCTCATTTTTGACTACGCAATGCCGGAGGTGCAGAGCTTTCTCATCTCGTCGGCGATGCTGTTTTTTGACCGCTACCACATCGACGGCATCCGCGTGGACGCGGTGTCCTCGATGCTGTACCTCAACTACGCCCGGCGCGACGGCGAGTGGACGCCCAACCGCGACGGCGGCAACATCAATCTCGGCGCGGTCTCCTTTCTGCAAAAGCTCAACACGACCCTGCTCACGGCATGGCCCGGCTGCATGACGATCGCGGAGGAGTCGTCCGCCTACCCCGGCGTGACAAAGCCGCCCTATGACGGCGGGCTCGGCTTCAGCTTCAAGTGGGACATGGGCTTCATGCACGACACGCTCGACTATCTGGAGCTCGATCCCTACTTCCGCAAGTACCACCACGACAAGCTGACGTTCTCGATGATGTATGCCTTTTCCGAGAACTTCATCCTCGCCTTTTCCCATGACGAGGTCGTGCACGGCAAAAAGTCGATGCTCGACAAGATGTACGGCACGTATGAGCAGAAGTTTGCCGCGCTGCGCGCGCTCTACGGCTATCAGTTTGCGCATCCGGGCAAGAAGCTCACGTTCATGGGCTCGGAATTCGGCCAGTTCATCGAGTGGAACTATAAGCAGGGGCTCGACTGGCTGCTGCTCGATTACCCCATGCACAAGGCCATGCAGCGCTGGTGCAGTGCGCTCAACGCCTGCTACCATGGCAGCCGCGCGCTCTGGGACATTGATGACGGCTGGGACGGCTTCACGTGGCTGAACGTGGATGATGCCGAGCGCAGCGCCATCGCCTTTTTGCGCACGGCACGAAACGGACGCCGGGTCGTGTGCGTGTGCAACTTCACGCCCGTGCGCTATGACGACTTTGTCATCGGCCTGCCCAAGCGCGGCGTGCTGCGCGAGCTGCTCTCAAGCGACGCGGAGGACTTCGGCGGCACAGGCATCCGCAACGCACCCGAGATCCGCAGTGAGGACACGCCCTTCGGCACGCTCCCCTGCTCGGCGCGCGTGACGCTGCCGCCGCTTTCGACCGTATACTTCACCTTCACGAACCGGTAAAGGAGGGACGCTATGAAACCCGAACTGCGCACAGCGCTCGCCGAAAAGGGGCGCTGCGACCTGCCCGGCGTGCTGCTGGCAGCCGCCGAATGTGCACCGCTGGCCAAGACCGGCGGTCTCGCGGACGTGGTCGGCACGCTGCCGAAGAGCCTCGCGGCGCTCGGCTTTGACGCACGCATCATCACGCCGTATCACCGTGTGATCAAGGAAAAATACGCCGCTCAGGTCACACATCTGACAGACTTCTACATCGACCTCGGCTGGCGGCATCAGTACGTCGGCATCGAGCGGCTGCTGCTCGACGGCATCGTCATCTATCTCGTGGACAACGAGTTTTACTTCGGAGACCGCATTTACCTCGGCGGCGAGGCCGAAGGCGAGCAGTACGCCTTTTTCGCCCGCGCGATCCTGGAGGCGCTGCCAAGGCTTGACTTCACGCCGGAGGTGCTGCACTGCAACGACTGGCACACCGCCGTGCTGCCCATGCTGATGAAAACGCAGTACGCCGGCCGGATGCAGTCGCGGATGCAGACGCTGCTGACGATCCACAACATCGCCTATCAGGGCAAGTTCAGCTTCGAATTCGTGCAGGATCTGCTCGGCATCGACGCGCGCTACTACACGCCGGAGTTCATGGAGCTCAACGGCTGCGCAAACCTGCTCAAGGCGGGCTGTGTCTTTGCCGACCACATCAACACCGTCAGCCCGAGCTACGCGGGCGAGATCCGCACGGCAGCCTATGGCGAGGGGCTCGAGGGCATTCTCAACGCACGGCAGCATCAGCTGTCGGGCATCCTCAACGGCATCGACACCGCCGTATTTGACCCCGCGCACGACAGCGGCATCACCGCGCCCTACTCCATGGACGACATGCGCGGCAAGGCGGTCTGCCGCGCCGCGCTGTGTCAGGAGCTCGGGCTCGAGATCGGCGAACACACGCCCATCGTCGCCATGGTCACGCGCATAACGCCGCAAAAGGGCTTCGATCTCGTGCAGTGCGTGCTCGACGAGCTCATGGACAGCGAGGACATGGCGTTCGTGCTCCTCGGCACGGGCAACGCCGAATACGAGGACTTCATGCGCAGCGCCGAGTGGCGGCACAAGGGACGGCTGTGCGCCTACATCGGCTATGACGAGGCGCTGTCGCACCGCGTGTATGCGGGCAGTGATTTTCTGCTCATGCCGTCGAGCTTTGAACCGTGCGGCCTGTCGCAGATGATCGCCATGCGCTACGGCACGCTGCCGATCGTGCGCGAGACCGGCGGTCTGCGCGACAGCGTGCAGCCGTATAACCGCTTCACCGGTGAGGGCACCGGGTTCTCGTTTGCAAACTTCAACGCCTATGAGCTCGCCGAAACCGTTCGCCGCGCGCTCGCGCTCTATCACAACGAGCACGATGGCTACCTCCGCGTGCAGCGGCAGGCCATGGCGCAGGATTTCAGCTTCACGCGCTCGGCGGAGGATTATGCGCACCTGTACCTGCTCCTGCTGCCGGAGGACACCGCGCCGAAGCACGACGCGGGCGACGAGGCGTTCCGCCGTCCGCTCGGCGCGCTGGAGACCGGTACGACCGTGCGCCTCGCCTTTACGGACTCGGAGTCGTTCGTGTTCGACGCCGCCGTTGAGCTCTACGGCGATGCGTACAGCGACACCGTCGCCATGGCGCAGACGGCTGCAGGCTTTGCCACGTCCGTGACCGTGCCCGCAGCACCGCAGGCGCTGCGCTACCGCTTCCGCGTCGCGTGCAGCGACGGCGGCATCCGCTACCTCTGTGCCGCGCCGGACGGGCGGCATGCCCGCCTTTGTGACGAGCCGGAGGACGGCTGGCGGCTGACGGTCTACCGCGCCGGCTTTGCGACGCCGGAGTGGTTTCGCACCGGCGTGATGTATCAGATCTTCCCCGACCGCTTTGCGCGCGACAGCTCCGCCACCGCGCAGCGCGGCATGGAGCACCACCGCCGTATGGAGCAGACCGTGCATGCGCACGCCGATTGGGAGGAGCCGGTCGAGTGGCAGGCCAACACCCCCGAGGGCGAATATGCGCCCATCGACTTCTACGGCGGCACGCTGCGCGGCATCGCGGACCGGCTGCCGTATCTGCAAAAGCTCGGCGTGACGGTACTGTATCTCAACCCCATCTTCGAGAGCGCCTCCAACCACCGCTACGATACCGGAGATTACCGGAAGGTCGACCCGATCCTCGGCACGAACACGGACTTCAAGAAGCTGTGTGCTGCCGCCGGAGCGTGCGGCATCCGCATCGTGCTTGACGGCGTGTTTGCCCACACGGGCGCGGACAGCCGCTACTTCAACCGCTTCCGGCACTATCCCGGCTGCGGCGCGTATAACAGCAGCAATTCCGTCTATACACGCTGGTACGATTTCGCCCACTACCCCAATGACTACAGGTGCTGGTGGAATTTCCGCGACCTGCCCGCCATCAACACCGCCAACCCCGACTGGCGCAAATACATGATCACCGGCGAGCACAGCGTGGTCAGAGCATGGCTGCACGACGGCGCGTCCGGCTGGCGGCTGGACGTGGCCGACGAGCTGCCGGACGACGTGCTGCGCGATCTGCGCACCGCCGCCAAGCAGACCGATCCCGACAGTGTACTCCTCGGCGAGGTGTGGGAGGATGCCGTGACGAAGGTCAGCTACGGTGCGCGGCGGCAATACGCGCTCGGCGATGCGCTCGACAGCGTCATGAACTACCCCCTGCGCGACGCGCTGATCCTGTTTTTGACCGGGCGCAGCACGGCGCGTGCGCTTGCAGACCTGCTGCTGAGTCAGCGGCTGAACTATCCGCAGCCGCTGTACTACGCGCTCATGAACCTGACGGCAAGCCACGATGTGGCGCGCACGCGCTCGGCGCTGGCGCTGGACTTTGACCCCCGCAGCCGCACACGCGCACAGCTGGCAGCGCTCGACGTTACGGACGCCATGGCAGCGCGCGGTGCGCAGCTGCAGCCGCTCGCGGCGGCCGTGCAGTTCTGGCTGCCGGGCATCCCGTCGATCTACTACGGTGACGAGGCGGGGATGCAGGGGCTGTGTGACCCTTTCAACCGCGCACCGCTGCAGATGTGCGATACGCAGATGCTGCAATGGTACGCCAAGCTCTCGGCACTGCGCCATGCGCATCCGGCGCTGCAGCGCGGCGAGATCGCCGTGTTCGCCCCGGCGGGCGACGTGGTGTGCATCCTGCGCATCATCACGGGCGGGCACGACGCCTTCGGCGCCGAGGCCGAGGATGAGGCGCTGCTGCTGGCCGTCAACCGTGCGGCACACCCGGTGCGCTGCCATGTGGAGCTCACCTGCCCAGGCGCCGGCCTGAACGAGGAGGCGCGGCTCTCGTTTGTGCGCAGCAGTTATGCCCGTGCGCTCGAGTGCATCACGGGTGAGCGCGCCGCCATTCACGACGGCGTGGCCGCATTCGACCTGCCGCCGCGCTGCGCAAAAATCTACAGATTGGAGAATCGACATGGAACTGAAACTGGATCGTAACAAGACCTATGGTCTGGCGCTCGAGGGCGGCGGCGCGAAGGGCGCCTACCAGATCGGTGCATGGAAGGCGCTGCGCGAGGCCGGCATCCGTTTTTCCGCCGTATCCGGCACATCCGTCGGCGCGCTCAACGGCGCCATGATCGTCATGGACGATCTGCAAAAGGCCGAGGATGTCTGGAATAACATCCACTTTTCCCAGGTCATGGACGTGGACGACGAGGAAATGCGCCGCCTGATGAACCGCGACATTCCCCTCTCGGAGCTCAAAAACACCCTGCGCAGCGTGGCCGAGATCATCCGCAACCGCGGCTTTGACGTAACGCCGCTGCGCAAGTGGGTCGCAGAGGTCGTGGATGCAGACAAGATCTGCAGCTCCGACACGGACTTTTTCATTGTTACCTACTCCCTGTCCGACCATCAGGAGCTAGAGCTGCGCGCCTCCGACCTGAGCCGCGACGAGCTGTGCGACATGCTGCTCGCCAGCGCCTATCTGCCGGCGTTCCGGCTCGAAAAGCTCGGCGGCAAGTATTATGCCGACGGCGGCGTGCAGGACGTCGTGCCCATCCACGCGCTCGTGGAGGACGGCTGCAAGGACATCATCGCGCTGCGCATTTTCGGCTTCGGCATCGAAAAGCGCTTTCGCATCCCGGACGATGTGCACGTGACGACGATCGGCCCGACGGTCGACCTCGGCAACATCCTGAACTTCGACGCCGAACAGAGCCGCCGGAATATGCGCCTCGGCTATTTTGACGCGCAGCGCGTGCTCTACGGGCTCTACGGCAGCACGTATTATATCGACCGCACCATGTCCGAGGACACGGCGCGCCAGCAGCTGCTCGAGTACATTGGGCTCGGGGAGCACTCCCTGCGCACGTTCCACGAGAAGGCGCTGCCGCAGATCGCAAAGGCGCTCAAGTGCGACGGGGATTATTATGACCTGCTCATCGCCGTGCTCGAGCACGACGCGCGCGCGCTCGGCATCGAGTCCGAGCGGATCGTGACGGACATGGAGCTGCTGCAGACGCTGCTCGCGCAGCCGGAGCCGCCGGAACAAGCGCCGGAGACAGAGATCGAGACACCCGCAGCCCCGGATGCAGAAGCGCCCTCGGACGCGGACAGTGACCCCTCCCCCACCGACGAAGTCGCGGCCAAGGCCGCCGAGCTCTCGCGCGACATTGAAAAGCAGCTCAACCGGCTGCTCGGCAAAATGCGCACGCGCCGCAGCCGCTCGGACACGCCGGAAGCCCCGGAGACGGAAGCCGAAGCAGACACGAACGGCGAGCAAGCCTGAGCATATCACAAAGCGCGCAGCAGGGGCGGCCAATGGCCGCCCCTGCACATCCAAGGGGGGCAAAAATGTGATTTTTCAATACGCAGAGAGGAGCTTCGGCTCCTCTTTTTTTGTGGTGTATGTACAGTTTCTCTTTTACAGGTGTCTTGACACATGACATGAACGGTGCTATACTGGGCAACGCGATCATCCAATACAGAGGGACAGGAAATCAGGGAAACTATGATGAGATTTGATGAATACTACGATGTTGTCATTGTCGGCACCGGCGCAGCGGGTTTATACTGCGCGTTGAACTTTCCAAAGCGTTATAAAGTGCTGCTGCTGACCAAGCAGAAGGCAGACGAGTGCGATTCCTTTCTGGCGCAGGGCGGCATCTGTATGCAGCACGGCGAGGCAGACTACCGCTCCTTTTTTGAGGATACGATGCGGGCCGGCCACTATGAGAACGATGCCGCCACGGTGGACCTGATGATCCGGTCCTCCAACTCGATCATCCGCGATCTGGTGCGCCGCGGCGTGCGGTTTGCCCGGGACGAAAACGGTGCGCTGCGCTTTACCCGCGAGGGCGCGCACTCCCGCGCGCGGATCCTCTTTCATGAGGATATCACCGGGCGTGAGATCACCCAGACCCTCCTTGCGGAGGCCCTGCGGTGCGAAAACATCGAGCTGCGCGAGAATACCGTGATGCTCGACTTCTTTGCCGATGCGGCAGCCTGCGGCGGCGTTGTTGCGATGGGCCCGGACGGCGCAGTGCGGGCCATCGGCGCGGGGGCGGTCGTGCTGGCCTGCGGCGGCATCGGCGGGCTGTACAAAAACTCGACCAACTACCCCCACATCACCGGCGATGCCATTGCCATGGCGCTGCGCCATGGCGTGGCCTGCCGCCATCTTGACTATATCCAGATCCACCCCACAACGCTGTTCAGCCGCCAAAAGGGCCGCCGGTTCCTCATCTCGGAGTCGGTGCGCGGCGAGGGTGCACTGCTGCTGGACAAAAACGGAAACCGCTTTACGAATGAGTTGCAGCCCCGCGATGTCGTCAGCGCGGCGATCCGCGCCCAGATGGAGAAGGACGGCACCGAGCATGTGTGGGAGGATATGCGCCCCATCGGCGAGGCGGTCATCCGCGAGCATTTCCCCAACATTCTTGAGCGGTGCGAGGAGGAGGGCTACGACCCCCTGCATGAGCCGATCCCTGTTGTGCCGGCCCAGCACTATTTTATGGGCGGCATTCAGGCGGACTTAAGCAGCCGCACGGCCCTGCCCCGGCTGTATGCCTGCGGCGAGACCTGCTGCAACGGCGTCCACGGCCGCAACCGGCTGGCCAGCAATTCCCTGCTGGAATCTCTGGTCTTTGCACAGCGCGCCGCAGATGATATACTGTTTGGGGAGCCGCCCGCCTTTACGGGCGATGCGCCCGACCTTGCCCCCTACCGGGAGACCGAGCCGCTGTTTGCGGCCTACCGAACCGAAGTTTTGAATGCGATCGAGAGGAGCAAAAATCATGAATGAGATCATGCGTCTTTTGAATGTGGACCCGCTGCTGCTGCAGGCCCTGCGGGAGGATATGCCCGGCGAGGATGTGTCCACCAACGCCGTTATGCCCTGCGCCTGCCCCGGCACCGTTGACCTGATCGCCAAGCAGGACGGCATTGTTGCCGGTCTGGATGTCTTTGCGCGCGTCTTTACCCTGCTGGACCCCGCCACCGAGGTTGAGTTCTTCTGCAAGGACGGCGATGCGATCAAAAACGGCGAGAAGCTCGGCGTTGTCAACGGCGATATCCGCGTCCTGCTCTCCGGCGAGCGCGTGGCGCTGAACTACCTGCAGCGGATGAGCGGCATTGCCACCTACACCCATGAGGTCGCATCCCTGCTGGAGGGCACCGGCATCACCCTGCTGGACACCCGCAAGACCAGCCCGAACAACCGCGTGTTTGAGAAGTACGCCGTCCGCGTGGGCGGCGGCTGCAACCACCGCACCGGCCTGTCCGACGGCGTTCTGCTGAAGGATAACCACATCGGCGCTGCCGGCGGCGTGGCGAAGGCCGTCAAGATGGCCCGGCAGTATGCGTCTTTCGTCCGCAAGATCGAGGTGGAAGTTGAAACGCTGGAGCAGGTCAAAGAGGCCGTGGAAGCCGGTGCGGACATCATCATGCTGGATAACATGAGCGACGAGGATATGCGCAAGGCTGTGACTTTGATTGCAGGCCGCGCCAAGACCGAGTGCTCCGGCAATGTCACGCGGGAAAACATTGCCCGTCTGCGGGACATTGGCATTGACTATGTGTCCAGCGGCGCCCTGACCCATTCGGCCCCCATTCTGGATCTTTCCATGAAGCATCTGCGCCCCCTGGCAGAGGAGGAGGCCTGATATGACCACAGCAGAGCGCCGCGCCGCCATTTTGCAGCAGCTTGCCCATGCTCGAGCGCCTATTGCCGCCCGCACGCTGGCTACCCATTACGGCGTCAGCCGTCAGGTCATCGTGCAGGATCTGGCGGTCATACGGGCATCACACCCCGGGATCATTTCCACTGCACGCGGCTATGTGCTGGAGCAGCCTGATCAGCCCGCCGGCTGCACACGGGAGTTCAAGGTGCGCCACACACCTGACCGAACCGGGCAGGAGCTGAACCTGATTGTGGACTGTGGCGGCCAGGTCAAGAATATCAGCATCAGCCACCGGGTCTATGGCCGTATCACCGCCGAGATGGACATCCGTTCCCGGCAGGATGTGCGGGAATTTCTGCAATCGTTTGAGGATAGTTCCTCCACGGTGCTGTCCACCGCCACCGACGGCTACCACTATCATCTGGTGGAGGCAGCCACCCCGGACAGGCTGAGCCTGATCGAAAAAGAACTGAAAGAGCACGGTTTTCTGGCTCCGCTGCAACCGTGGGAGCATTGAAGAAAGAAAACGAGGCATAATTATGACTGTCCATGAACTGCAGCAGGAGATCCTGCGCCTGAAGAAAGAGAAGAATGTCTGTATCCTGGCCCACGCCTACCAGAGTCAGGCCGTGCTGGAGGTTGCCGACTACACCGGTGACTCCTACGGGCTGAGCGTGCAGGCCGCCAAGACCGATGCGGCAGGCGTCATCATGTGCGGCGTGCGGTTTATGGCCGAGACCTGCAAGATCCTCAGCCCGGAAAAGACCGTCTGGCTGGCAAACCCGATGGCCGGCTGCCCGATGGCCGAGCAGCTGGACCTGCCCGCGCTGCGGGCGCTGAGGGCGCAGTACCCCGGCTACGCCACAGTGGCCTACATCAACACGACCTCGGCGCTGAAAACCGAGTGCGATGTCTGCGTGACCTCCTCCAGCGCTGTCAACATCTGCCGTGCGCTCGATGCCGATAAGATCCTGTTCATTCCGGACCCGAACCTTGGCAGCTATGTGGCTGCGCAGCTGCCCGAAAAGCAGTTTGCGTTCTACCACGGCGGCTGCCCGCGGCATATGGTCGTTTCGGCGGCCGATGTAGCCCGGGCGCGCGCCGCACACCCGGGCGCGGAGCTGCTCGTCCACCCCGAGTGCCGCGCTGAGGTCGTGGCGCAGGCCGACTATGTCGGCTCAACGACCGGCATCATGGCGTATGCGAAAAAATCCGCCGCGCGGGAGTTCATCATCGGCACCGAGAACAGCATCGTGGAGCATCTCTCCTTCGACTGCCCGGACAAGAGCTTCTACCCGCTGGCCGTGCAGCTGACCTGCATGAACATGAAGCTGACCACCCTGCCCGACATCTACCGCTGCCTGCTGGGCACCGGCGGCGAGCAGATCACCCTGCCGGACGACATCATGGCCGGTGCGGGCCGCTGCATCCGCCGCATGGTTGAGCTGGGCGGCTGATACGCCCCACGCTGCGGGCGGGCTTTCAGCAGACTGTTTGGGGCGCTTTCCGCTTTTGCGGGGGCGCCCCTTTTTATTTTTCTTGCAAAATCGCTTTTCAGCGGGTACAATAGTATCCGAGGTGAACTACGATGAAGCTGCTCATTGCATCGGACATCCACGGCGCGGCGGACTGCTGCCGCAGCCTGCTGGACGCATGGGACCGCGAAGGCGCGGACAGGCTGCTTTTGCTGGGCGATATTCTGTACCACGGCCCGCGCAACGACCTGCCGCCGGCGTATGCCCCCAAGCAGGTGCTGGCCCTGCTCAATGCGCGCAGGGACCGCATTTTCTGCGTGCGCGGCAACTGCGATACCGAGGTGGACCAGATGGTGCTGGAATTCCCCATTCTGGCCGACTATGCCGTGCTCACAGCGGGGGAGCGGCTCATCTACGCCACCCACGGCCACCGGTACAACACGGCCCACCTGCCGCCGCTGCAGCCGGGGGATATTCTGCTGCACGGCCACACCCATATCCCCGCGTGGGAGCAGTTCGGCCGTGACAACCTGTACCTCAACCCCGGCTCGGTCTCGATCCCCAAGGAAAACAGCCCCCGCAGCTATATGACGCTGCAGGACGGCGTGCTTGCGTGGAAGGATTTGGACGGGGCAGCGTATCATACCCTGCATTTATAATAGACGGAACGCTGCACGGGCGGCCTATATGCCGCCCGTGCAGCGGTTTCGCAGCCACAACCTGACAAATAGGAGAAACCCATGAAAATCCCTGCAAAAGGCTTTACCCACGGCGGAAAATTCCATGCCGATGATGTTTTTTCGACTGCGCTGCTGCAGATCCTGCGCCCCGACATCCAGATTACGCGCGGCTTTACCGTGCCCGATGACTTTGATGGCATCGTCTACGATGTCGGCGGCGGCATGTTCGACCACCACTCCGAACCGCGGGAGACCCGCCCCAACGGCGTGCCCTACGCGGCGTTCGGCCTGCTGTGGCGGGTGCTGGGCGCCCAGCTTGTGGGCGAGCATCAGGCCCGCCTGCTGGACGAGAACTTTATCCAGCCCCTTGACCTGAACGACAACACCGGCGAGCAGAACTCGCTGGCCGATGCCATCGGCAGCTTTAATCCGCTGTGGGACTCAAAGGATGACCCCGATGCCTGCTTCTGGCGCGCTGTGCCGGTGGCAAGGCAGATCCTTGAAAACGAGATCGCCGCCGCCAACGCCGTCAACCGCGCCGATGACACGGTCCGTCAGGCCTATGCCAACATGCGGGACGGCATTGTTGTGCTGCCCGCCTATATGCCGTGGAAAAACGGCCTCTACAAGACCGATGCGATCTTTGTGGTCTACCCCAGCCAGCGCGGCGGCTACAGCGCCCAGTGCGTCAATGACCACCGCACCAAGCGCAGCAAGCAGCCCTTCCCGGTCGCGTGGGCCGGCAAGCCGGAGGAGCAGCTGCGCAAGATCAGCGGCCTTGGCCTGCGGTTCTGCCACCCAAGCCGGTTCCTGATTACAGCCGACGATAAGGCCGCCGCCATCGAGGCCTGCCGCCGTACCCTGCGGGCCGCCGGCCGCCCGGTCAGCGAATGACCGGCACGGCAATGTACGGCCCCGCCCCCAGCACCGCCGCCGACCGCGAGCCGACCCCCGCCCCGGCGTGGGTCTACCTGCTGCGCTGCGCGGACGGCAGCCTGTATGGCGGCTGGACGAATGATCTTGCCCGCCGCCTAAAGGCGCACCGCAGCGGCAAGGGCGGCGCACGGTACACAAAAAGCCATGGCCGTGCGTCTGTTCAGCTTGCCTACGCTGAAAAATGCGCCGACAAAAGCGCAGCCTTAAAGCGCGAAGCAGCGATTAAAAAGCTGCCCAAGGCTGAAAAGGAGGCGCTGGCCGCACAGTGGCGCGCCGACAATGCGATTACCCTGCGCATGGCCGTGCCGGAGGATGCCGCCGCCGTCTGTACGCTGTACAACTGGTATGTCCGTCACGGCGTGCAGACCTTTCAGTATACGCCGTCCACGGTCGAGGACTACCGCGCCAACATCGAGGAGGTGCTGCAGCATGCGCCCTTTCTGCTGGCGGAAAGCGCGGACGGCCGCCTGCGCGGCTTTGCCTGCGCCCACCTGTGGCACACGCGGGAGGCCTATGCATGGGATGTTGAAACGACCGTCTACTGTGCGCCCGACTGCGTCGGTCAGGGTGTCGGCGGGCGGCTGTACCGCGCGCTGCTGGCGCTTTTGAAGGCGCAGGGCTATTACAACGCCTTTGCCCTTGTGACCGGGAATAACCGCCAGAGCAACGATTTCCACCGCGCGATGGGCTTCAAAAAGATGGCGACGGAGAAGCGCACCGGGTACAAGTTCGGCCAATGGCTGGATCTGGATTACTGGGTGATGGTCCTGCACGAAGGTGACGGGGAGCCGCAGCCGGTCCGCAAGACCCTGACGGACGCGGAAATTGCGGAGGCGATGGGGTAAGCATGCCGCCCTACGGCTGTAATACGGGTAACATCTGCCCCAAAGCCGCGCGGTAGGGGCCGGGCATGCCCGGCCCGGTGGCTGCCCGTAAACACCGGTTTGCCGGACACGGGCACGGAGCGGTCAAG